>Ga0185299_10000851_pt1 | contig 71272 bp, 57 predicted proteins | sample PaiPotPPA55metaG_FD_128002 | JGI IMG/M metagenome (GOLD analysis project Ga0185299, IMG submission 128002) | Iron sulfur acid spring bacterial and archeal communities from Banff, Canada, to study Microbial Dark Matter (Phase II) - Paint Pots PPA... ...
CACCAACCGAGACGAAGCCCGTGTCCTCCTGCGTCGCCGTCCCGCAGTCTTCAAAAAATCGCCTGGGGCGATCCCGGAGATCGTCCGTAGTGCCCTGAGTTTCCTTGGACCCAGATGGCAGGGTTTCATTTGGGTGCAACCGCTTTCCCTACAGGTGCTGTTTGCCCAGAATCCTCAAAGTGAAGGTTATGTTTGCCCAAGTTGCCTAATTCCACAAGCACTCGATCATTAATGCCCAGTTTCTCAAGTATTTGGTAGCCTGTTGGAAAACTGCGTTGACGTAACGTCCGTTTGATAAATGCATTATGAAAATCAACAGTTTGTAGGCGTTGCAGCTGCACCCGTTTCATTTCATTTCACAGACCAACCCCATTTGACGTAACTCCTTACCATCAAACAAGTGAACGAAATGAAACGAAATGTTCCCTGTTTCAGATGAAACGAAACCACCATGCGCCCTAATCGATCGACCAGGTTGGTCAACAATTCCCTCTGATTTCCCCAAGAAGCCCAGCCCAGGCGGCTTGCTCGCGGTCAGGGTCAAAGAGCGGCTTGCGCTGGGCGCACCAGGATGTAAGCCGTTGATAATAGAACGTGTCTTTTTCCGCGCGATGTAGGAGCCGCGCCAGCGCTCGAGTGTCTCCAACTGGGAAATACCCGGAATAGCGCCCCCCCAGCAAGCCAATGTTGCCAGGTATCCGCGAGGCAAGGACCGGGACGCCGGCCACAGTCGCCTCGGAGAGGACGTTGGCCCCCCCTTCCATAACCGACGACAAGACCAGCAATCGGCTTCGGCCAAGAATGCGCCGGGCTTGAATACGGCTGACCTCGCCGTACCACCGATAACGCGGCTCCTCCTTAGCCAGCGCCATGGCCCGCCAAGCCATCTTGGCATTCATGGCCTTGCCTACCTGAATAATTCGAACGCGCGAGGAGTCAGGCAACATGGGCAAGGCTTCAGCGGCGCGGAACGGATCCTTCACCTCGCGCAGATGACCAAGCACACACACGTCGAACCACCGCTCACTCTTGATTGAATTCCGGTGCATCGGTTCGACCGACTGATAGATGATCCGGACCTTCTTCCGCAGGTGAGCCGGCAACTCAGCCTTGCCGCAGGGCTGCAACACGATTAGGCGGTCGGCCAGTTCCAGGGATTTTTGAGCGCGTTTACTGGTGCGAATGTCGCCATAGAGATCGGTGCCGGTAAGGGCGATGATGAGGGGACCATTTGGATACCGCTTGCGGTAGCGGGCGATCGCTGGATAGCTCTTACGCGCATGCAGGGCCACCATCAAGTCGCAGGGCGAATCGCTATACTTATTTGAAATGGTCAGTTGATGACCCAGGCTTCGAAGAATGCGGGCCCAGCGCTCGGCCGTGACGCGGTTGCCATGCCGCGACCCGGTCGGGGCCGGGCAGGCCATGAAAATGTTCATGGCGCGATTATACCGAAATCGTTTAGCGGCGAGCCTCCGGCGAGCGCGTCGCACCACGCGCTCGCCGGAGGCTCGCCGCTAAACGGCGCATTAACCCGATCCGCGAAAAAGGGATTCCCATGAAACGATTTGCGCTTTTTCTCCTCTTGCTGGCCCCCGGCGTCGTACACGCGGCAGACAAACGGCCCATGAAGATCGAAGACCTCTTCGCCTTCAAACGTGTCGCCGATCCCCAGATCAGCCCGGACGGCAAAATGGTGGTCTATTCGATCACGACGGTCGATCTGCCCGGCAACAAGACGTCGACCTCCCTCTGGTTGGCCCCGACCGAAAAAGGTGAACCCCGGCAACTGACAAACGCCCCCGGCAAAAAGGACAAGCACCCGCGCTGGTCGCCCGATGGCAAGCAGATTCTCTTCGAATCCAACCGCTCCGGCGACAACCAGCTTTGGCTCATCGACCTTAGCGGCGGCGAGGCAAAACAGCTCACGACCATCAGCACCGAGGCGTCCAACGGCATCTGGTCGCGCGACGGCAAACAGATTGCCTTCGTTTCAGCCGTGTATCCCGAGTTCTCCGAGAAACCGTTCAAGGAAAGCGATGAGCAGAACAAGAAAAAGAAGGAAGAAATCGAGAAGAGCCCGGTCAAGGCGAAGGTGTTCAAGAAGCTCTTCTATCGCCACTGGGCCGACTGGGTCGAGGACAAACGGCAACATTTGTTCGTGATCGACGCGCCCTCACCAGCCCGCAGCGCCGGCAAGAACGAAACGACTCCCTTGCTTGCGCAACGGGCTGGTGAACCGCGCGACGTGACCCCCGGCGACCGCGACGCCTTCCCGACTTCCGATACCTTCAGTACCGGCGACAACTTCACGTTCAGCCCCGACGGCAAGTATCTGATCTTCACCGCCGTGCCGGAGAAGGACGAAGCGTGGAGCACGAATTACGACATTTGCCGGGTACCGGTCACTGGCGGGACGACTAAGTGGGAATGTCTGACCAAGGACAACTTGGCGGCGGATAGCGGGCCACAGTTTTCTCCAGACGGCGCGAAACTAGCCTACCGTTCTCAAAAGCGCTCGGGTTTCGAGGCCGATCGCTGGGACTTGCAAGTTGTTGGCTGCGATGCTAGCGGTTCGCTCACTGGTAGACCCAAGACCCAACAATTGCTTGTCAAAAAAGACTTGTCCGCAGACGAGTTTATTTGGCTTAAGGACAAGGTCATCCTTTTTGCGAGCGATTACCACGGTGAGAAACGCATCTACTCCATATTTGGGCCCGGCGATGACGGCGATGTGGGTGATGCAGTGACACACGTTGGCCCGGGGACGTGTTTCTCAATTACGGCGAACGGCATAGGAAACATGGCTTATGCCAGAGCAAACATGGGACAACCAACGGAAGTATTCACGTCAGGTGCTGGCCGAGAGACTCCAATAAGTAGAGCGAACGATTCAGTTCTCGCGGACCTGGACCTTCCAAGGCCCGAAAGCGTCTACGTCCCCTGCGCAGGCGGTACGCCGATGCAAATGTGGATCCTCAAGCCGCCCGGCTTCGATCCCAACAAAAAATGGCCGCTCGCCTTCCTCGTCCACGGCGGCCCGCAAGGCGCATGGGAAGACGGCTGGAGCTATCGTTGGAATCCGCAACTCTGGGCCGCTCAGGGTTATGTCGTCGCCCTGCCCAATCCGCGCGGCAGCACGGGCTTTGGTCAGAAATATGTCGACGAGATCAGCGGTGATTGGGGCGGGAAATGTTATGACGACCTGATGGCCGGGCTGGCGTACCTTGAGAAGCAGCCGTATATCGACAGCGAGCGCATGGCCGCGGCCGGGGCGTCGTTTGGCGGCTACATGATGAACTGGTTTCAGGGGCACACGACCAAGTTCAAGACGCTCATCACGCACTGCGGCGTCTACAATTTCGACAGCATGTATGCCCTGACTGATGAAATCTGGTTCGACGAATGGGAACACGGCGGCGTTCCCTGGGACAAAGACAAACGGGAGTCTTACGAGAAATTCTCACCGCATCGCTATGCCAAGAACTTCAAGACGCCCACGCTCGTGATCCACAATGACTTGGATTTCCGTGTGCCGGTCGCCGAAGGACTGCAGCTTTTCAATACGTTGCAACGGCTTGGCGTGCCGTCGAAGATGATCAACTTCCCCGACGAAGGGCACTGGGTGTTGAAGCCCAAGAACAGCGAATACTGGCACAAGGAAGTGTTTGGGTGGCTGGCAAAATATTGCCCGCCGGGAGGTAAATGAGAGTCTCGCGCAAAGGCGCCAAGGCGCAAAGAAATCATTAGATTTATTCTTTGCGCCTTGGCGACTTTGCGCGAGATTGTTATTTGGACTCCCGATACCACCGGAGTGTTTTCTCTAACCCCTCGTCGAAAGACAACTTTGGCTTTGAGAGTCTCGCGCAAAGTCGCCAAGGCGCAAAGAAACTATTAGATTTATTCTTTGCGCCTTGGCGACTTTGCGCGAGATTGTTATTTGGACTCCCGATACCACCGCAAAGTTTTCTCCAACCCTTCCTCGAAAGACACCTTGGGCTCATATCCCAGGTCGCGGGAAGCCCGGCTGATGTCCGCGCGCGAATGGCGGATATCGCCAATCCGTTCCGGTCCGTGTGTCGGCGTCAGGTTCTTGCCGAGTTGACGATTCAACGCGGCAACCAGATCCAGGAGCGAGATGCTGCGTCCGGTGCCGACGTTGTAAACCTTGCCTGACACGCCTGGCATCAATGATGCTTTCAGAAGTGCCTGGACGACATCGCTGACATAGGTAAAGTCGCGCGATTGCATTCCGTCGCCGTGAATCACCGGCGCTTTTCCCGCCGTCATGAGACCCGCGAAGATGGCGATGACGCCGGAGTAAGGGCTGTCGGCGCGCTGGCGCGGTCCGAAGATGTTGAAGAAACGTAGCCGCACGGTTTCCAACCCATAGGTGGCCGTGAAAGCTTCCATGTAAAGCTCGCCGGCCATCTTGGCAGCGGCATAGGGCGAGAGCGGCCGGATCGGTTCATCCTCGGTTTGCACATCTCCGGTCGGAATGCCATAGGCGCTGGCGCTGGCGGCATAGACGACTCGGCGCACGCCGGACCGCCTGGCGGCGTCGAGAATGTTTAACGTCCCAGTATCGCAAACACGGTGCGTCTCGGCCGGCCCCTCGACGCTTTTTTGGACCGAGGCCAAAGCGGCCAGATGAAAAACGAGTTTCACATCTTTCATGGCCCGGGCGACGGTTGCCGCATCGCCCACGTCGCCACTAATAATCTCGGGCGCTGGTTTGACACCTGCCAAATTGGAGCGCAGCCCGGTGCTCAAATCATCGAGCACGCGAACTGGAAAGGCGCCGGCGGCAAGCGCCTCCACCAGATGAGAGCCGATGAAGCCGGCGCCGCCGGTTACCAAGCATAGGTCTTTCATGAGATAACTCCGGTCGCTTACGCTCCCGGCTCGCCTGTGATGATTCTGCTATTCCTCGAATAGCGCCTCGACGTACGCTTCCGGATCGAATGGCTCCAGATCTTCCAGCTTTTCGCCGATGCCGATGAACTTTACGGGCAAGCCTAGCTTTTGCTTGATCGTGAAGATCGCCCCGCCCTTGGCTGTTCCGTCAAGTTTGGCGAGAATGATGCCGGTGCACTCGATCGTCTTCTTGAATTGCTCGGCCTGGACGATCGCGTTCTGGCCCGTGGTCGCATCGAGGACCAGTAGAACCTCGTGCGGCGCCCCTTCGATTTGCTTGCTGACCACCCGGCGAATCTTTTCCAGTTCGCGCATGAGGTGAGCCTGCGTATGCAAGCGGCCCGCCGTGTCGACGATCAAATAGTCAAAGTGCCGGGCCTTGGCCTTTTCGCAGGCATCGTGGGCCACGCTGGCCGGGTCGCTTCCGGCCTGGGCTTTGACGATGTCGCAGCCAAGACGCTGGCTCCAGATGGTCAATTGCTCGACGGCCGCCGCACGAAAGGTATCGCACGCGGCGACCACGACTTTTTTGCCGCCTTGCATGAGGCGATGAGCCAGCTTAGCGATCGAGGTGGTTTTGCCCGCGCCGTTGACGCCGCTGACCATGATGACTGTCGGCCCGGCCATGTTGACGTGAAGGTGATTATTCTCGGTGGCCACCAACGCCTTGAGTTGATCCTTGACGAAGACCTCGATGTCGCCGGTGATTTCCTTGTCGAGAAAAGCTTGGCGGACGCGCTCGACAATTTCCGCGGTCGCGACGCTGCCGACGTCGGCCAGGTAAAGGCGTTTTTCAAGTTCCTTGAGAAAATCCCTGTCGACCCGTCCCTTGAGACGAAATAGAGTCGCCACGCCCGAAAAGACGCCGCGCGTTTTAGCTAGGCCTTGCTTGATTTTGTTAAAGAACCCGCGGAACACCATCCGTACACCTTGTGCCAACTATGACTGGCGAGCGGGGGGCGAAAGCCCCCTGTGGGTTTGCTTATCAACCGCTTGGCACCCACGGGGGGCTTTCGCCCCCCGCTCGTCTTACGCAAAACTACTGAAGCGATCTGCGCCGCAATGTTGCCAGTTCCTCACTGGTTATACTACAGGCCCCGACCGTTCGGCCCAGCGGCTCCGGTCCGTGACAATCGCTGCCGCCCGTGATCGCTAAGCCAAATTGGCCGGCCAAGGCTCTGAGTTCACGTCCCCGGCTGGTCCGATGAGTCGGATATTCGGCCTCCAGCGCTCCCATTCCCCAAGTGGACAACTCGGTCAACGATTCTCGATGGCAATTATTAGCTGGATGTGCCCAGGCAGCAACGCCCCCCGCTGCCCGCACTAAACCAATCGCCTCTTGAATGGGCAGCCGTACTTTCGGCAAACTGACGCGGCCGCCGTCCTGAAGATAGCGCGAGAACGCCTCGCGCACCGAGCCGACTTTGCCTGCCTGCATAAGTATCACGGCCAGGTTGCGGCGGCCCAAAACTCCCGGGCCCGCCTGCTTACGAAGTGAATCCTCAGCCATCTCCACGCCGACCTCGCGCAAACGGTCAACCATGTCCCAAAAACGGGCCACGCGATGGTCGCGAAGACGGCCTAGGGCGGCTCGCAAAGGCTCATGGTCCAGTTGAACGAAATATCCGAGTAAATGAAACTCGCGCTCCCGGTATTCCGCCGTAATCTCGACGCCGGCAATGACCTCAACCTGATTGCCGGCCGCCTTCCAAGCGATGGGGATGCCGTCGAGCGTATCATGGTCGGTGATCGCAATGGCGGCCAATCCGCTGCGGCGCGCGAGATCTACAATCTCCTCCGGCGAATAGCTGCCATCGCTGTGCGTCGTATGGACGTGCAAGTCCGCGCGGCCATGGGCCGGTGGAACAGAAGCGGCTCGACACAGAGCAGTAAAAGGTTGGCGTGCGGGCATGGTTACGCGGATGGAGCCACGTTCAGGCGCAGCTTGTCCAGAACGCCGTTGACGAAGCCCGGCGACTCCTTGGTCCCATAACGGCGAGCAAGCATGATGGCTTCATCAAGGGCAACCGCGGGCGGCGTATCGAAGGAGAACAGCAGTTCATAGGCGCCCAGGCGCAGGATATTCCGGTCCACTGTTGACATGCGCGCCAGCCGCCAGTTCTCGGCCGCGGCGCTTAGGCGTTCGTCGATATCGGCTTGATGATCGACGACCCCGTCGTAAAGTCCCAGACAAAAAGGGTCCAAGCTCGGATCGTGCAGCCGATTGTTGACAAAGCGCTCGATGCTCGGCCGATCCACCGTCGGATTATGATCGCGTTGAAATAACAATTGAACCGCCACTTCACGGGCGCGGGAACGTCTGGCCATTGCGAATCATCTCGAACCAGCCTTGCCTACTTCGTCATGGTACCGATTCGGGCGCGCACCGCCTACCTTGATTAAAGGCTTACGCGGCAGCGAGACATGATCTCGGCATTGGCGCCAGAGACTTGGAAGTGATACGGCATCTTAGGAATCAATGGGCAGAAGAATGGATCGTTCAGCTCTCCGAGCCGTGTCGGGCAATACTCCGCAAGGGACGTTCTTATTGTTGCTCGGCTGAGTTGCTAACGGGGTAAAGGATGGTGTAGGTAGAGCTGTCGGTTGGCAGTTGTTCGAAGCCTGACGTGAAGCGGCTGGGGCGGGCGCTCGCGGAGACGCTTGGCTCTTTTCGTCTTTGTGGGCGCGCGACCGGGAAAACGAAAAGGTGCCCCAGCCCAGCAGGCCTAGGGCCAAAATTGCAATGATCGTGTCCCGATGTACCATGACGCTTGTGGGGCCAAGTGACTGGCTGCCGCGGGAGGGCGCCGCCTGGAGTGTGTTAAAGTTGGCCGGCCTCGCTCTCGTATTCGAGGCCGGCCAGTACTGTCGCCTGCTCAGCCCGTTGGGGGTCGGGATAGAGGCGGGATACACTCCTCGGTGGCGCCCTGCCGCGGCAAGCGGGGTTTAACTAAAACAAGAATATACCTAGATACTTGAATGGAATAGTGATCTGGGACGAATTGCCCTTCTGCTGGGACGAAGCGGCGCGGAAAGGGGTCGAACGGGAAACCATTCAAAACGCTTCACCCACCAAGGTCTGAAGTTTTGGCCGATGGCTGCGGCTCAAGGTCACCTGTGTGCCATCCTTCAGAATGACCGCGTAGTCGCCATGAAAATAGGGTTGCAACTCCTTGATGCGTTCCACATTCACGATGTAGGAGCGATGAATGCGCACAAACAGAGCAGGATCAAGTTTTGCCTCGAAGCTGTTCATGGTTTCGCGGAGAAGATGGAATTCCTTGCCGATGTGCAGGCGCAAATAATTGCCCGCCGCCTCGATCCAGTCGATTTCCTCGGTTCGCAGGAAGAATACCCTGCTGGCGGATTTGATGACAACGCGTTCAAGAGGCTTCCGATCCTGACGGACTTCCGAAAGTAAGCTGTTCAGCTTCTTGCCGACTTCCGGCAGGTGAGGCCGCCCCAGATAGCTTTTGGCTCTTTGAAGCGCTTTGCGGAAGCGGTCGCGATCGAAGGGCTTTAGGAGGTAGTCCAGGGCATGGACCTCAAACGCCTTGATGGCATAGCGATCGTAGGCGGTGACGAAAATCGTAGCCGGCATCTTTCCGACGCCGAGAGATTCCAAGACGCCGAAACCGTCAAGCATGGGCATCTGGATATCAAGGAACAATAGGTCCGGCTTCTTTTGGCGCACGGCGGCCACGGTTTCATTGCCGTCGGCCGATTCGCCGACTACCTCCACGTCGGGATCGCCTTCCAGCAACTTGCGGATGCGCTGCCGGGCCAGCGGTTCGTCGTCGGCGATCAGGACACGGATGCTCACGCGTCGTCGCTCCTGCTCTCGAGAGCACACGCCGGAAGCGTAATTAGGTCCTCTGAGCGGGCGGCGCTAAAAGGACACCGGTCCTGCATCTCTGTTCGCCTCGAAAATCAGTTTCTTTAGGAAATAACATTCTCGACAAGGGATGGTTCGACCCCCGACAAGGGCTTGCGTGGGTCTTCGTGGAAGGGAATGAGAAGAGTCACCGCAAAGCCGTTGTTGGCGCCGTTGGAAATCTCCAACCGATGCAAGGCCGGGTAGAGCTGCTCCAAGCGCGCACGCGTGTTAGCTAGACCGAGACCGGTTCGCGTCGAACTTTTTTGGCTGGGAGTAAGACCTGGTCCGTTGTCTTTGATTTCCACAGTTAGATTGTTTGCCTCGCGGCGCGCGTTCAATTCGATCCGGCCCGGACGGGAATAGGGCGCGATGCCATGGCGGACGGCGTTTTCCACCAGCGGTTGCAGAATAAGGTTAGGCACGAGCGCGTCGCTAACCTCGGGTTCGATGTTAAAAGTAACGGCCAGGCGGTCGCCCAAGCGGGCCTTTTCAATTTCCAGATAGGCTTGGATGAAGTCGACCTCTTGACAGAGGGGCACTTCTTGCGTGCCCGAATTCTCCAAGGTGACACGCAGCATTTCGCCCAGGCGCGCGATCATGCGATCGGCAACATCGACGTTTTGATGGATGAGAGCCGAGATGGTGTTGAGCGTGTTGAACAAAAAATGCGGGTGCAACTGCATCTTGAGGACCTCCAGCTGGGCCTGCGCCAGTTGGCCTTGCAAGCGCGTTGCCTGCAACTCGCGCTCGCGGAGCTTGCGGTAATACTCCAGCGATTGGCGAATGCCCAAGATCGCCCAATAAACAAAAAGGTAAAGATGCATCTTGCTTAAAGCGATGCTGACCAACAGCCGCTGAAACGTCGCTGAACTGCTAACGGGAAGATCGATCAACAAATAGAATTCCGTATCAAACAGTATGATTAGAAATGAGATCGCTAGGCTGACGGCAAAATGGATCGGTACTCCATAGCGCCAAGTGTCCTGACGGATCGGAACACGGCGGGCAAGTCCAAGGATAAACGGCGTTAGCGCGGCCCAAAGGTACCAGTCCGATATCCCGAGGGCCCAGAGTTTCCAGCCGGGGTGGGGCTCCCCAGTATAGATATAATGAAAGCTGGAAAGGCTGGCATCAAACAGGCCGAGGAGCGTGAACGCGAGCAGGATCATGCCCGCTTTAGTCCACCGCCGACGCAGGGAAACCGGTTCGTTCATGGCAGGACGACTGTTAGGAGTGCCGATCGCGCGTCTACCGTTCAGGAAGCTGCTTGAGCAGGTTGACCATCTCAATGGCCGTCATGGCCGCCTCGAATCCCTTATTGCCCGCCTTCGCGCCGGCGCGGTTCATCGCTTGCTCCAGCGTGTCACACGTCAAGATACCAAGAATCACCGGTACCCCACTCGCTAAAGCTGCCTGAGCCACGCCGTTGACCGCGCTGTTTGCCACGTGATCGTAATGATCCGTTTCGCCCCGAATGATCGCCCCAAGGCAAATCACCGCGGCATATTTTCGGCTCGACGCCAGCCGCTGCGCTATAAGGGGGATCTCGAAGGAGCCCGGCGCCTTCACCACATCAACCGCCTGCTCGCCAACCCCGTGCCGATGAAGAGCGTCCAACGCCCCGCTAACCAGCTGGTCGACGATTAAACTGTTGAAACGAGCCGCCACCACGGCGAATCGGCCAGGCGGAGGAGCAAAGGTGCCTTCGAAGGTGGTCATTTGTTAGTTGTTCGTGGTTCGTGGTTCATTGTCAGTAGATGTTCAGTGAAGGCTTCGGAAGTGTACGCAAGCCTTGGCAACGAACAACCAACAACGAACAAGGAACAATCATGAAAGATTCATGCTCATCAGGAATTCCGCATTGGTCTTCGTTCTATTCATGCGGTTGACCAGGAGTTCCATGGCTTCGACCGGGTTCATATCGCTCAGCACCTTGTGCAAAATGTACATTCTCCGGAGTTCTTCGACATCGGTCAACAATTCCACCTTGCGGGTGCCGCTGCGTAGGACGTCGATGGCCGGCCAAACGCGCTTGTCCACGAGTCGGCGATCGAGGTGCAGCTCCATGTTGCCGGTGCCTTTGAATTCCTCGAAAATCACTTCATCCATGCGACTGCCGGTGTCGATGAGGGCGGTTGCCAGGATCGTTAAGCTCCCGCCCTCTTCGATGTTGCGGGCCGCGCCGAAAAAGCGTTTGGGTTTGTGCAGTGCATTGGCATCGACGCCGCCGGAAAGAATTTTGCCCGAATGCGGGACCTCGGTATTGTAAGCGCGAGCGAGGCGAGTGATGGAGTCGAGCAGGATCACCACGTCCGTGCCGAACTCGACCATACGCTTGGCTTTCTCGATCACCATCTCCGCGACCTGCACATGCCGGCTAGCCGGTTCGTCAAACGTCGAGCTGACAACCTCGGAATGCTCGCTCTTGACCGTGCGCTCCATCTCGGTCACTTCCTCGGGCCGCTCGTCGATGAGCAGCACGATGACATAGCACTCGGGATGATTGCGCAAGATGCTGTTGGCGGTTTTCTGAAGCAAAATCGTCTTGCCTGTGCGAGGCGGGGCGACAATGAGGCCGCGCTGTCCTTTTCCGATGGGCGTGACCAGATCCACGACGCGCATATTGATCTCGGTCGGATCGCTTTCAAGAGTAAGACGTTTATTGGGATGGAGCGGCGTCAAGTCATCGAAGACGACCTTTTGGGTCAGTATGTCCGGGTCCTGATAGTTGATTGCTTCCACGCGCAGGAGAGCAAAGTAACGCTCGTTCTCCTTCGGCGGTCGAATTTGCCCGGCGACAACCGCCCCCGTCCGAAGCCCAAAACGGCGAATCTGGCTGGGAGAGATGTAAATATCGTCCGGGCAAGGGAGGTAGTTATAGTCGGGACTGCGGAGAAAGCCAAAGCCGTCAGGCAACACTTCCAGGGTGCCGTCGCCGAACATCAAGCCGTTTTGCTTCACGCGTTCCTTGAGAATGCGGAAGATCAGGTCTTGTTTCTTGAGGCCGGTATAGTCGGTGAGCTTTTCTTCCTTGGCGATCTTGAGGAGTTGGGGCATGGTCATTTGCTGCAGTTCGCTAATGTGCGTGCTGCCGCGTTTGATTTCTTCATACCGGGTGTTAACTTCCTCGTCGAAGCCGATGCCGCTCCTGGAGGCCTGGCCGTTGCGCTCGGGCGCTTCAATCGTTTGGGTGGCGACTGCCTCTGCCACGGGCGCCGACGGCGCGGAAGAAGCCAAGTTTTCATCGATGGCTTTGTCGGTATTGGATGGCATTTCGCCCTTGGGTCGCACTCGCGTTTGCGTGGCAGGGGTTTCTCTACGGCTCTTCGTTTCGGCCATGGTCGATCCTCTCCTTCTTGGAGCCGGCGTCAGATTGTGCGACGTGAAGAGAGAAAAGATGGGAAACGCAGTGCGAAGGCAAAGACCCAATGGCTCGGCGAAGACTTGCCGTCCCCGACCGTGCTTGACGCTTCAACTTCGGCACTTCACGCTCCATCTCGGTGCTCTCTACGTTTCAAGACCGCACTGGGTCCACCGATGGGTTGGATTTGGCGGCCCAGACGGCAATTGCCGGCGGCAGGAATCTAAACAAAGACTAAGGGATATCCACTTCCAGGAACTATTCGGGGTCCGATGAGACGGGGATAGAGGAATGGAATAGCAGTATTCCTAATCCATTGTTACTCATTCGGGCGCTGGTTGCAAAGGACAATTCCCCATTGCCTAAGGAGTTGGTCCACTTGCCGGGCAAGGCTTTCCAACGATCCGGAATTGTCCAGTACGTCATCGGCACGATCGCGTTTGTCATTTAGAGACCATTGGGCTTTTTCGCGTTCTTCCACCTCCTTTGCCTTCCATCCGCGTTTCTCGTTTAAACGGGCCAGGCGCAGTTCGCGAGGGGCGTCAATATAAATCAGCCGATCACATTCGTCATGCCAGCCCGCCTCTAACATGATGGCCGCATCCAAGACGACCAGCGGTACGTCGGGATCGGCCCTGGCCTGAGCAATTTGCTGGCGTAGTCGGCGTTCAATCCAGGGAAAAACCAAGGCTTCTAGGGCTTTGCGTTCTGCCTCATTGCCAAACACAATGGCAGCCAACTTACCACGATTGATCTCACCTTCCTTAGTAACCAGCTCCGGCCCCCAACGCTTGATAACGCGAGCCCGGACCTCCGGCTGCCGTAGCGCTTCATGGCCGGCCTGGTCGCCGGACACGACCTTGGCCCCGCGCTGGGCGAAAAGGCCTGCCACCTCGCTCTTACCGCTGCCCATGCCGCCTACCAAGCCAATCACCAGCTTGCGGATTGGGCCAGAAGGCGGAAGAGACTTCATGGGTGATTTCAGCCCTTTTATCAAGGTTGCTCGGGCATAGGATTCAGGCTTCAGTTTAACGTTTCGTGCTCGATCGATTTCTTCCGGGCGCGAAACGACTGGCTTAATCGTTCATCCGGTCATGGCCACCCCGGTGACTTCCTCGACATCGAGCCAGTTAGGCCCAGCTGCCAGGTCTACCTTTATGGGCACTTCTAGCCGCAATTCGCGTTCCAGTGGAGTCGTCATTTCTTCCTGTACGAGGCCAACCACTGTTTCCAGCTCCTCGGGCGGCGCTTCGAAAACGAGTTCGTCATGAATCTGAAGGAGCATCTTGACTCGGAGTTTCTCCCGGTGCAGTCGGCGATGGATATTGCGCATGGCCAGTTTGATAAGGTCGGCCGCCGAGCCTTGAATTTCCATGTTGATGGCTTCGCGTTCGGGCTGGTTACGCTGCTGGTAGCTAGTTTTCTCCCGGATTCCGCTAATTGCCCGGCGTCGGCCCAAAATGGTCCCCACATATCCGCAGCTCCGGCATTGTTCCAGCAACCGAGCCTGATATTCTTGCACCTTGGGATAACGAGCGAAATAGGCGTCAATGAAGCGGGCTGCCTCTTCGCGCGAAATCCCCAGGCGGGCGGCCAGACCGTGTGGGCTGATGCCATATATGACGCCGAAATTGACCGTCTTGGCCATGCGGCGCATTTCGGAAGTCACATCCGCTTCGCTAACGCCGAAAATCTGAGCGGCCACGGCCGCATGGATGTCGTGATCCTCGGCGAACGCCTGCCTCATTGCCGCGTCACCGCAGAAGTGGGCCAGCAAGCGAAGTTCGATCTGAGAGTAATCGGCGGTGACGAGATGCCAACCCTCCTCCGGCAGAAAGGCCTGGCGAATCTGGCGGCCTTGCTCGGTACGGATCGGGATGTTTTGTAAGTTCGGATCGCTTGAAGAAAGCCGGCCCGTCGAAGCAACGGTTTGATTAAAGGAGGCATGGACTCGGTCTGTCTCCTTGTTGACCAGGGCCGGCAGGGCATCGACATAGGTGCCCTTGAGTTTGGCAATTTGCCTATGCTCAACGATTTTCCGCGGCAAATCATGGCCCATGAGGGCCAGCCTTTCCAGCGTTTCCTGGTCCGTGCTCGCTTCACCGGTGATGCCGGTCCTTCGCTGCGTGGGCAACTTCATCTCGTTGAACAGCACCTCGCGAAGTTGTTTGGGCGAGGCAATGTTAAACGCGCGCCCGGCCAACCGGTGAATATCCTCCTCGATGGTCTTTAATTGGTCGGCCATCTCAACGCTTAGTTTCTTGAGGAAAGGAATGTCGAGCCGGATGCCGTTGTACTCCAGTTCGGCCAAGACCTCAATGAGGGGGATCTCAAGGTCCTCGTACAGCTTTTTGAGACTTTCCTTTTTGATTTCCGGCTCCAGCCGTTCACACAAGCGCCAGGCAACATCGGCGTCCTCGCCGGAATACTCGGCGACTTTCAGTGTCGGCACTTGATCCATCCGCAACTGTCTCTGTCCCTTGCCCTTTTTGCCGATCAATTCCGTGATTGAAATGTTGACGTGATTCAGATAGCGGCGGGCCAACTCATCCAGGCCGTGACTGCGTTCGCCGGCATGAAGCAGGTAGTCGGCTACCATCGGATCCCCGGCCACTCCAGCAACTTTCAGGCCCTCTTTGCGAAGAACGAGCAGGTCATATTTGACGTTTTGATTGACCTTGGCGATAGTGGGATCCTCAAAGATTGGCCGAAGGGCCTCCAGAGTCTCCTTTGGATCGAGCGTCGCCGCACCTTCCGGGCCGCGCACTGCCAAATACCAGGCCTCGCCGACTCTCCAGCAAATGGCCCAACCCACGATGTCCGCCTCGAGCGGTTGCAGACCGGTCGTCTCCAGGTCGAAGGCGAAGCGCTTTTGCCGACGAAGTTCGCGGAGGAATTCATTGAACTTCGTTTCGTTGTCAATGAGGTGGTAGACGGCTTCCCAATTGTTCGTTGTTCGTTGTTCGTTGTTCGTTGTCGATTCGCCGGACTGCTCTTCGGATCCAGCGTTGAGCCCAAAGGGAAACAATTCGTTCTGAATGGAACCGGCGGTCTGCAGCGCATCCTCCTTGAACTCGGCAACGGCTACCGGACCGCTGACCCCAGCCAAATTCCGAACCTGTTCCGCAAATCCACGGAAGCCCCATTCGCGGAACAATGCCAGCAAGCGCTCGGTGTCCCAGGGCTGCATGCCCCAGGCTTCCCAGTCGATTGGCATGGGGACATGGCTGTCCAACTCAACAAGTTTGCGAGTCAGCGGGATGGTGGCCTGGGCGGCACGGAGGCTTTCCTGTTTCTTGGCGCCGGGCACTTTGTCGATATTCGCCAACAAGTGGTCGAGTGTGCCGAACTCTTGCAGCAGCTTGGCAGCCGTCTTCTCGCCGATGCCGGCCACACCCTTGATATTGTCAACCGAGTCGCCAACGAGCGTCTGGAAGTCGATGACTTGTTCGGGCGCGATGCCCCAATCCTCCAGCAAGCCGGCGCGGTCAAGGGCCTTGTGCTTGCGAAGGTTGTAAAGACGAACCCGGTCGTTGATAAGTTGCCGGCAATCCTTGTCGCTGGTGCAGAGGAAGACGTCCAGCCCGCGCTCGGCCGCCTCACGGGCGACCGTGGCGAGGATGTCGTCCGCCTCGTAGCCGGGGACGCCCAGGCGTGGAATGCGCAGCGCTTCCAGCAATTGCCGAATCAAGGGCAATTGCGGCTGGAGGTCGTCCGGCATGGGAGCGCGGTGCGCCTTGTATTCCGGGAAGAGGTGATCCCGAAACGTCGGCCCCGGTTCATCGAACGCCGCCAGCAAGTAGGTCGGCTTCTTTTCATTGCGCAGATAAAGAAGGTCGCGCGTAAAGCCGAACAGGGCATTGGTCGGTAGTCCCGTCGGGCTGCTCATCGGCGGAATGGCATGGAAAACCTGGTAGATGAGCGAATGCGCATCGATCAGGTACATACTTCCAGTGGCAACGGCGGACGCCATGACGGGCCTGTATCCCGGTACAATCCGTTCCCGTCGCCGGTCGCGGTGCACCGACTTTGGCGGCGCCGCCGGCAACGCGCTAGGGAAGATTAGAAGACAGCCGAATCCTGTTCCGAACTTGGGAAAGGTCAAGCGGGCGAGTGGTCCGCTTGGGCAACTCCAGTCATTTTGGAACCTGGTGATTCGAGGAACCGAACAGCGCGAATGCGCCATCCTGCCGAGGAGCGTTGGCCTTTGTTGGGGCGGCTGCGCACTCCTTTGCACTATGCGCCTATCGTCGCGGCGATCACCCCGGACGAACGCGGTCTGCTTCCTGTTGCATGGTCCCGTGAATACGTGGCGGCTTAAGAGCTACGGCGATCTCAGGAATTCGCTTATCCTTAGAACTCTTGCACCTTCTTGTTCCCAACCCGGGGGGAAAAGCCTGCTAAAGAGAAGCTAAAAACAAACAGGATAGGATCACATGCAGTGGGAAGAATTTAGCGTGCAGGTCATGCGGAATTCTAAGATTCACACAAATTAGTGTCAAGACCTTTATTTTCATGAGTACCGTTTAGCGGCGAGCCCGTTGGAACGGGCTCGCCGGAGGCTCGCCGCTAAACGGACAAGATCGACCGTCTCTCCCCCATCTCCTATAAGTCGCAAGTCGGTTCAAGCTTAGCGCCCTAACTCATCCAATTTGATTGACAGGAGTTTTCTGGCCTTTACACTTATGAATGTGTCACCAACTTCAAGTCGGCTTTGAACTGGACCAGCTAGGCGTTTCCGGCTGACTTTGAGGATCCTATCGCGCAGGCAAATCTTTCGTTTTCCGAGGGTGTTTCCATGGCGGTTAAAACCGGCGAATCCAAACAGACGCTGATTATCTCTCTTGTAGTATTCGTGCTCTTGACCGTTATCCTGGGTATCACGACTTACATGGGTTTCGACGGCCAAAAGGCCCTTGAGACTAAAGAGAAAGAGGCTACGGCGAGTGCCAAGAAATGGGAAAAAACCGCCGACTGGTATCGCTTTCAAGGCCTCCAGTATCGGGCCTACATGGGCGCTCAACTGGCGCCTCCAGAAACGGAGGCACTAGGAACGCTTCGTGCCAGTTTCGGCGATCAACAGGACGGCGCGCTGGTCACAAGCGCTGAACTGGATAAGGGTCGCGCGGAAACCGCCAAGTTTATTCGCGACGAATTGGACAAACGGTTTTGGGATCCTGCCAACAAGAAGATCACGGCCACCTTGTCGAGTCAGATCCAGGATCTGCAGGCCAAAGTCGACCAGGCGACCAAACGATCCAATGAAACCCAGGGCCTTCTGGACCAGGCTAACGCAAAGCTCAAAGAGACGACCGACGCGATGGAAAAGGCCAAGGCCGACTACGCCAAGCAGCTAGCCGCCCTGGAAAGCAACTTCTCTAAAAAACAAGAAGGGTACCTGGCGGAAATCGACCGGCTGGGGCGCGATCTACAAGACAGAGGCGAGGTCACCGCGAAAACGAAGGGCACGTCGGACGAAGAGGTTGCGAAGATCAAGAAAGAAAACGATCGGCTGGTTAAACAAATCAAGCAGATGGATGATAAGATCAAAAAGCTCGAAGGGCAGATGCCTAAAATCGACCGCATCGCTCTCGATCAGCCCAAGGCTAAAGTCGAGTCTCTGGATAGAACGGGGCGGGTAGCCTATATCGACATCGGCTCATCCGACAGTGCGCGGCCGCAATTGACCTTCCGGATTGTTGGCGCTACGCCGGACGGCAAGCCCGGCAAGGAAAAAGGCAGCCTGGAAGTTACCCGCGTCATCGGCCCCCACCAATCGCAGGCCCGGATCACCGACGTGCTGGATGCGAACCGCGAGCCGGTCTTGGCCGGCGACCTCCTCTATAATCCCGCCTGGAGCCCTAACCTGCAAAAGCACGTCGCTATTGCCGGCATCATCGACCTGGCAGGAGAAGGCAAGGACAATACGCAAGAGTTCATTCGCAACCTGAAGCAACAAGGCGTGGTGGTGGACGCCTACATCGACCTCAAGGAAGTGGCGATTAAGGGGGAGATCAATCGCCTGACCGAGTATCTCGTTAAGGGCCCGTCGCCTCTGGATGCCAAAATCAAGCTTCCCAAGGAGAAGCAGGAAGCCTACGACAATAAGATCAGTGAACTGCAAAATGCCGGCAAAGCGAACGGCGTGACTGACGTTCCGCTACGCGAATTTTTGACCTTGATCGGCTACCGCGTTCCCAAGGTCATCCAGTCAGGAGAAGAAAACTACAACTTCAAAATTGGCGGCGTAAGTCCCGCCCCCGCCGCGGCGCCGACGGAACGCAAAGATAAAGATAAAGAGAAGGAAGAGACTTCCACCGACAAGAAAGAAAAGTCCGACAAGGGCGAGCAGCAAGACTAAAGATTCTCGGCCAAGAAAAAAATGAGCCCGCGAACCGATCAGGTCCGCGGGCTCCTTCTGCATCATACGATTACATTCTAGATCGAATGTTCGCAGTCCCGCCTTCAGAAATAGTCTGGGTTTACGTTGCAAGGAGGCAGGTCTTTATATCCCTCCGAAGAGTCGGTTAGGGCTTTCGCTCTGAAAGGGCTGCACAGGAACTGTTCAGATCCACACGTAACATACGTCGCCACTGCCGCTGTTTTTGTGGCGCCCTTAATGGGTTTTCACGAGGCATGGCGATCCTTTCCCATGACGTTGCCCTTCGCTGATCTGTTACGGCCCCTTCGGGGGCGAAGACGCGGAGAATAACTTCAGAAAGCGCCAGCGCTGGGACCTCTGGATCCACGCGTACCGATGGCCTTTGATAAAGTGAAATTCAGTTAATTGCAAATGTTGCTTAGGAAGTTGAATTCTCAAATAGGCACTTGCTAATTCTCGATTCTTTTCCCGCTTCTGGGTCGGCCAATCAAAGAGATAACAGACCTGTTGAATTTCTCGGTCAAATCAAAGGAATGCCCAGCCGTTTAGTCTTCATTTCGACTAATTCACGCGGGTCGGGCATTTATCACCCTAAGCATTTGCCACGCTAACAAATTTGCCTCGGCATGCTGTTTGCTTTGACATTAACGGAATTGAAACTGCCAAATGGGCTCTGGCCCTCGTCGGGCCGGCCCGTAAAAGAATGGGAGAACATACCATGGCAACCGCACAAGCCCGCACGGTGAATGCGACTTCTACTCGTGAGGAGATTCGAAGCGAGGTCCAGTATGAAAAATGGCGCCATTGGCACGTCAACTGGACGGCTGTTTGGGTCGGCGCCCTATCAGCAGTAGCTGCCGTAGTAATCTTTGGTTTAGCTGGCATTGCAGTGGGCGCCCATATGGTGGGTGCGGATCAGCGCGTCGTGGATCTCCACAAATACAATATCGGCGCCTTGATCTGCAGTCTGTTGAGCGCGTTCTTCGCGTTTGCGATTGCCGGCTGGGTTACCGGGAAAGTCGCCGGCATTCTACATTCCGAGCCGGCCATGCTGCAAGGCGCGGTGGCTTGGCTTGTGGCTGTTCCCCTCATCATCGCCTTGTGCCTTTTGGGGGCGGGAAGCTTGATCGGCGGCTGGTTTGGCGGACTGAACGGTAATCCGTCTTGGGCCTCTCCATCGGCAGCGCCTTTCGAACGGCCTGAATCTCCCGGAGCCGGCGCCACGGAAGCCCAACGCTCCGAGTACCGCAGCGCCCAAGCCAAATACCGCAGCGACTTGGATGAATGGAATAAGGATAACGCGAAGGCCATTCGAAACAGCGCCTTGGGCGCCTTCTCGGCCCTGCTATTGGGCTTGGTCGGCAGCGTCATCGGTGGTTGGATGGCTGCCGGCGAGCCGATGAACTTCTCTCATTACAAGACACGGAAGACCGTTTGGTCTCCGGCCCACAACGGCTTGTAATTGAACCAATCCCATTAAATAGGAGAAACGCTCATGATTCTAATCCTTCTGTGGCTGTTAGGCGTACCCTTGGGCCTGATTATTATCCTTTGGCTCCTAGGTGTTAGCCGCTAATAAACCTTGAATAATTAAACCGGGGCGCGGATTCAAACCTGCGCTTCCGGTTTTTTCCATCCCTTTCAATGACTGCGGCTAGGTCTGCCTATCAATTCAGCGGAACTGACTGCGGCTATCCCACCAAATCTCCGCAAGGTTCGTAATCGGACCGACCAAAAACAGAGCGTAGTACGGCGCGTGGACTACCTGGTTCAGGCGGAAAATCATTTCCACGACGGCCACCAGCAGAGCCACGGCGCATTGCGACCACTTGGCACGTGTAGTCGTTTTCGGGTCAGTGATCATGAAGAAGATGAACAATTGGTACATCGGACCGGTGATAGGAGCCACCTCGGCAAGCCAGGAGTCGCCGGTCGCCCAACTGCGCGCCAATGCGAGGACGGCAAAGGCAGCCGCATAAGTGGCCGCAATGTGCAATCGGCCCAGACGGTAGAGAATCATCGAGCCCAGACACCAGATGACGATCATCGGCCAAATCTCGTTGCCCCATTGAAGGCTCAGACTGGTCACGCTTGCCGGCGCCAGAAACAGCATCAGACTGACGCCCAAGTTGGAAGGATTCCAAAGATGCCTGCCGCGGATTCGCAATGCATATTTCGAGGCGATGGAAATGGCGCTGCACAATACATACGGCCACAGCTCCGGTGAACGGATCAGGATGCCGACGCTGATGCCCGTGATGTACGCGCTGGCCAGGTGCGGCCAACGTCCAAGCATCAGGCGGCCCAAGATTAGTTCCACTCCAAGAGCGGCAAGGATAGCAACAAAGGTTGGCGAATAGCTGGTGAGCAGGCCGAAAGTGAGCTTATTTAAGACCGGACTGGAGTGGATTTCGATAATGCCGTAAGTCAGATGGCCAACGATCAAAATGCAAGTGATCAACAAAGGGGCAAGATAGCGGTTGTCCAGACTCAGAAGCTGGCTCTTCTTCGCGATCTGAGGTGCGGCCCCCGGCGTGGCGAGAACCGGAATGGGATTGACGCTCATTGCGGCTCCCTTACGGCGTGGAGCTTGCCGACCTCGGGAGCCAAAAGCGTTTGGGTTTGCCCCGACGGCCACTCGATGACAGCTCTACCGATATGCGGGTCCTTGCCCAGTCCAAAGTGGAGGCGGCGTTGGTTTTGTGAGGCGTGGCCGTTGCCGCCCGAAACCTCCTGCATTTGCTGCTGGCCGTTCCAGAAAAGACGCACGCGGGCGCCAATGGCGCTGCGATTGCTCCTGCTCCCTTCCAACTCAAACTGAATCCACTGATTCTCCTTGGCCACCGTATTCCTGTAGACCAGCAAAGGACCTTTTTGATTGGCGACGACAACATCCAACACGCCGCGATTCCACAGGTCCACCATCGCCACTGCCCGCCCATCGTAGGCGTCGCTGACGCCGACCGGGATGGCGACGTTGAGATACTTGCCTCCCTGATTGATCCACAAGCACTTCTGTTGATAACCGGACAGGCTGCGTCCTCTCAGGGCGGGCCAATTCTTCGCATCGTAGATGATCGAGCGGTTAGCGACGGCAATCTTGGAATAGTCGTACCAATAGCTTTGACGGCGATCGGCGGAAATGTAGCCGTTGACGAGGTAGAGGTCGAGCCAACCGTCGTTATTCAAATCGCCGAACTGCGCACCCCAGCTCCAACCCGCCGTTTCCACGCCGAGGAAGTTGGCCAAATTTTGGTAGCGCGTCTCCAATCCGAAGCGCCCCTCCTCCGGTACCCACATGTTGTTGCCCTGGAGCAAGTATTCCATCTCTGAAACGTTGGTGACATAGACGGCGAAGCGCCCCTGATTGTGGATATCGCCGAAGCTGGCGTTCATGCCGCTTTTGGGCGCCCGGCCGATGCCCGATGACCATCCGATCTCGACGAAGCGTTTGCCGTCTTGGTTGGCATAGAGTTCGGACAAGCCGTATTCATTAGCCAGGAACAAATCGGGGTGGCCTGTGCCGCAAAGATTGCCCGCCGCGACGCCCAGGGTCCAGCGCGTGCTGGCGATGCCCATCTTCTCGGTGACATCTTCAAACGTGCCATCGCCGCGATTACGCAGAAGATACTTGCGCCCGCCGTTCTTGGCATACTCAAAGCTCTCCGGCATGATCTTTGTCGAGGATAGATGCCAGATGTCCAGGTTCTCCGGCCAGTACCCGGCAATGAACAGGTCGAGATGGCCGTCGTTATCAAAGTCCAGCCAGACGGCGCTGTTGGCGTTGACCCACTTCGGCAGGCCCGCGCGCTCGGTGACGCGCGTAAACCCCTTGCCCGCGTCGTTGTGGAAAAGTTCCGGGCGGCCCCACTTGAAGACGAGCAGGTCTTCGTAGCCGTCGTTGTCGAAATCGCCCCAGATGGCGCCCGTGCAAACGCCCGTGCCCGGCTGGTTCAGGTCGGCGACGCCCATTTCCTCGGCGACATCCTTGAAAGTGCCGTCCCCCTGGTTGCGGTACAGGCGGTTGCGGCTGCCCTCCCCGCTGTTGACCACGTAAAGATCCGGCCAGCCATCGCGGTCGAAGTCCACGACCGAGACCGACGCCCCGGTTGAGGCAATGATGGGCATGATGGCGTCAAGCTTGGCGTCGAGAGTCGGCGCCTCATGCGTGAAGTCGATGCCGATCTCTTTCGATACTTCGCGCAGATGGAAGCCGAAGCGCTGAAGCGACTCCTCGGCGTTGAGGTCCTGCCAATCGTCTTGCGTTCCCTGCGATCGCCGGGACAGCACCAAGACAGTGACGATGAGCCCGGCCAAGACCAGGATCGCGAACACCTGTTTGACCGAACCTTTCATGAATCGCTCCTGGACGCAAAGCCTCGCGAGCAGCATTTAGGGAGAACATTTCGTTTCATTTCATTTCACACAGCGAGCTGTTTTGACGTAAGTCCTTGGCATTAAACAAGTGAACGAAATGAAACGAAACCGGCGTGCTATCTCGTGAAACGAAACAGGGCCCCAGCCCTTCGCCGTGAGCCGGCTAGCGGTGGTCACTTTTCGGCTGACAGAAGTTGGTCAATAGCAGCCAGAAGCTCGTCCGAGGGCAGGCGTGTGAAGAAGCTAGGGGGCCGATATTCCCAGCGCACGATCCCCTGGCGGTCGATCAGGAGCGTTGCGGGAGCCGCAGTGTCGCCACGGTTCGGTCCCGAGTGCAGGTCGATCACATCCGCCACGGTGGATAACTTTCTCTCGTCGTCGGCTACGACCTTAAGATGCGGAAACTTAGCCTGCGTCTCCTTGGCGTCTTCTTGGCCTTCCACAGAAACCACGACCACACGCGTGTTCCGTTTGGCAAAGTCCTCATGGCGTCGTTCGAGCTCACCGAGCTCTACCATGCAGATGCCTCACCACTTGCCCCGGAAGAATAGCAGCACCGTGTTCTGCTCCCCCCCGAGGCTATCCTGGTCGAAGCGGGAGCCGTCCGCCAAAGTCGTGCTGAAAGTCGGCATGGCGGTTCCGACCACCACCGGCCCGGTGTAAGCAGGCAGCTTACTAACCAGCACCGTGAACCATTGGCCCGCCGTTAATAGACCAAACAGGAGGAGGGCTGTAATGCGCCAGACATTGGGCCGCCGCCCCACCGCCCATAACACCAGCGCGATCCCGACCGTCGCCAAAATCGGCGCATACCAGGGATTGGACAGATGCTTGGCATTCACTTCGATCACGAAAACAATCGGGCCCAGCAGGACCAGCAAAATACCCAGTCCCAAAAAGAGCCGGCCCGAAGTCCGGCGGACTTCCGTCGCGGGCGGAGATTTTATTGCCACGGTAAAGGTACTCCAGAAAAACTTGGCTGATTGCCACAAGAATTGGTTGCAATCATATCCGATGTCGGCGAACGTAAAAAGAGGCTTGCCCGCCTCGGAGTCGCATTAGAGAAGCCCGCCGCTCCGCGGCGGATTCCGCCGCGGAGCGGCGGGCAACTTTACAGTGCCGCTCGCCAACTCCAGGTGGAAATTCCTATAGGATAGGAATTACGTTGTCACCATCAAGCAAGGTACCTGCACCACTAGATCGAGGAAAGCATTATGGCAAAGGGCAATAACGCACAGGGCAAGGACAGGAAGAAGGCCAAGAGCGGTCCAAAGAAGAACGCCAAGGCGACATCAAAGAAGGCCGCGGCTCAGAAAAAAGCTTGAGCACCGTGGGGATAAGAACTCCACAAATCTACAAACCGACCTCAGCCGGAAGCAACGACCTCCTCCGTTGAAAATGCTAACATCCTATGCTCGACCGCGGCGGGCTAGTTTAGCTGCGCTCAGGGCGCGCCTGCACATATTCAACTGAGCAATCGTTCAGTTAGAAATGCCAACTTCTTGAAGATCTCCCCCGCTCCGGCGAATAACGTGGATGATGTGGTTGCACCAAAACGGTGTGATTCCAGATTTCGCTCACACGAGGAAGCCATGTTTACTGCCAGTACAGTTGGGTTGGGGATCGGCGGGTTGATTGTTCTGGGGGTGTCCTTGTCCGGGTTGCGCATCGCCCAGGAGTACCAGCGGGCGGTTGTCTTCCGGTTGGGACGGTATCATTCCGTGCGCGGCCCCGGGCTCTACTACAACATTCCCTTTTTGGAATGGCAGCGGATCGTGGACATGCGGACGATCACTGTCAATGTCGAGCCGCAAGAGACGATCACGAAGGACTCGGTTACGGTCAAGGTCAACGCGGTGTTGTGGTATCGGGTTACGGAGCCGTTCAAGGCCATCTTGGAGGTGGCTGATTTCAGCTCGGCCGTCTATCAGGTCGCGCTGACCAGCCTGCGCAATATCATCGGTCAACACGCCCTGGACGAGGTGCTCAAGGAGCGGGACAAGATCAATACGCAGCTCCGCGCCATCGTGGATCAGGCCACGGATCCGTGGGGCGTCCAAGTTGAGATGGTGGAAATGAAGGATGTGGAGATTCCGCAGGCCATGCAGCGGGCAATGGCGCGCGAGGCCGAAGCGATCCGCGAAAAGCGAGCGCGGCTCATCAAGGCTGAAGCTGAACAGGAAGCCGCCGCGAAGCTTTCGCAAGCTGCGTCCCTCATTGCCGACAGCCCATTCAGCCTGGAGCTGCGGCGCATGCAGATGATCTCCGAGGTGGGCGCCGAGCAGAACTCCACGACCATCATCATGATGCCGTCTGAGTTTGTAACGATGGCGGAGGGGCTAGGGAAGCGCTTCGCCGCTAATCACGCTGCCGTTAACCGCTAATCGCCTGTGATCCGTGGCGGACATTTCTTATCTCGTTCCCGGGCTTCCATGCCGGAGTCCGGGAACGAGAACCTCGCGAATTCAGCGGCCTGGTCGATAATGGTCTCACTTTCTTGCAGGCAGTAAATGGCTGAAGAAAAAACGCCCGTGGTCCAATTGCGCAACTTTCATTGATCGGGACTAGGCCACCGCTCGGCGGAGAAACCGAACCACCGAGCCGTAGAAAGCCCCTGATAGCCCCTGCAACTCGTGTTCGATATCCTCCTCCGGACCGAGCTTGCTGGTCCAGCGGCCATTGGGCATTTGACGGGCCGCGTGCGTTGGGCCTTCGTCCGTAGCGTAAAGGGCCACCTTCTCCCAGCCCGCTTCCGGCGAGCCATCGGAGCAAGGACTATAACCGACCCCACTCAAGGCTTGAACGAACGCGTCTACGGTCTGATCACGGAGTATTCCAGGCGGCCAATAATCGAATTGGCCGGGATCGGGCCACTACCAGCGAGTCGTGTCGCCAGCGGCCCAAGCGATGCAGTTGTATGTCGCGTCTAAAGGGCTGGTAATCTGATAGCCGGTGCGCACCAGGTCGGGAAATAAGCTTTCGTTGACAGCCATGTCAGCTTAGATACCCTTCGTCGCGCCCCCAGCGGACCCAGGCCTCGGCCATCGCGCGGACGTTGCCGCGGCTCGCTTCCGGAACCGGGTCGGCTCCCGTGAGGGCGTGCAGTGCCCGGAACCAATGATCAGGTTCCCGTTCCAATTCGCGAAGCATTAGCGGGATCGCGTCCGTCCCCAGGTCAATAATCTTCTGATAGGCCGGATGTTGGGTTAGGCGGTCGCTGGAGGAGTGCGGACCGCGTTCCCGTTTCCAGAGGGCGGCTAATTCTTGAAACCGGGCCTTCCGGGCGCCGTCCGCGGCGGCTTGAGAGCTCGAGAGTTCGGCGGGTTTCTTTACGGACATTAGGTTGTCTCCAGATCATGGCAGCAGTTTCTAAAGCGCCGACGGGATTGCGTTAAAGAGACCTGCTTGCTGGAATTGAATTCTATCATACCAGGAACAAAGCTGCCGTCTTATCCGCGGCAGAAACCGGCACTGAAAGTGAATCGGTACGCGACTTGCTCATCCTAGGATTAGCCGGGTCCGCGCACCCCCAAACGTCCACGCGAACATCCAAAAGGAGATCCTCCGATGACGCCGGAAGAATACGAGGCGAAGCGCGACTTTCGGAAAACCTCCGAACGGCACGAATTCCTCGACGACAGTGGCAAGAAATCCTTTGTCAAGACCTCAGGCAAGACGGGCCTGCACGTCTTGGTCCCTTGGAAGTCGGCGGGTGGATACGACGAGGCGCGGGCCTGGTCCGAACGGATAGCCGATCGAGTCGTCGAAGCCTTTCCCGACAAGACGACTGTGGAACGGAGTAAAGCGCAACGTCACGGGCGGTTGTATGTTGACGTCATGCAAAATGCGCGCGGCAAGCATGCCGTGCCCCCCTATGTATTGCGCGCTGTGCCGGCAGCTACGGTTTCGACGCCGCTGGCCTGGTGGGAAGTGACGCTTGAATTGGATCCGTCGCGCTTCAATCTCAAGACGATTTTTCGCCGGCTGGCTCGCCTGAAGCGCGATCCGATGGCTGCGCTGCGTGCGGGGAGAAGGCGGGGCCGGGCCGGTGCCGGAAAGGGATGAGCGGTGGCAAAACGTGGAAAGGTCGGGATCGGCACGTCCGGCTGGATAGACCGCCATTGGCGCGGCGTGTCGGCTAGGCATTGAAGAATGCCAGGAACTGAAGGGCCTTTTGAATGTCGCGCCCGCTCAGCTATTCATTAGCCCGGCCTTCGTAATAGCGGCTTAGCAAGCGAACGCGTTGGACCTGGTAGACCATGATGAAGGCCTGCACCAGAAGGATGGCCATGAAGAGGAGAACGTGATAGCGATGGGCTTGCAGTCTATCGGCAGGGAACGAGTGCAAGACCAGAAGCGCGAATGCCATTTCCACGACGGCCGTGGTGAACCAAACCAGGCGCTCCTGAAACCACAAGGCCGACATTGCAATCAGCAGCGCATAGCCGATGAGCAGTTCGCTCGTCGCGTTGTCCGTGAGCAGGAGCAAAAAAGTGAAGACGGCGACATCGCAGGCCGACCAGGTGAACCGGGCCAGATCCGCGCCCCAGCGCAGAGCACGCTGGCATCCACAGGAGACGGCCGCCCAAAAGACCAAAAGGCAAAGGACCTTGAGGTGCAAGAGCAACGGGACTGGATGGGAAAAGTGGTAATTGACTTGCACGATGGCCGCGGACAAGCCAAAGGCGCCCAGATGCGAAGCCAGAGCCGGCTCGCGCCGCGACCAGCGCGACAGGCTTTGCAGCCATCCCTGGGGCTGCGCCTCGACCGGATCGCCGTGAAGAAAGTGCTGCAAATCCTCGGCAAAGGCCGCGGCGTCGGGATAACGGCTCTCCCTAGCCTTGTCCAAACATTTAAGACAAATTAGCTCCAATTTGCGCGGGATCGCCGGATTGAGCTGGCGGGGCAACGTCGGTTCGCCTTCCATGACTTGCACGAGCGTATCGAGCGGCGTGGACGCGCGAAACGGCGGCCGGCCTGTCAACAACTCATAAAGGATCGCGCCTAGACTATAGACGTCGCTCCAGGGACCCATATCGCGGCTACCCGTGGCCTGCTCCGGGGCCATGTAGCTGGGCGTCCCGACCACATCGCCCGTGCAGGTTAGCCGGCTGTCGGCGTCGAGGATCTTGGCCAAGCCGAAGTCGGTCAGCACCGGACGATTTTGAGCGTCGACGATAATGTTCGTGGGCTTGAGATCCCGATGGATGAGTCCCTCGGCATGCAAATGACCCACGGCGCGCACGATGGGGAGCAACAGGCGCACGGCTTGTTCGGGTGAAAGCTTTTTATCGCGCACTGTGTCGCCGAGATTCGGCCCCTCAATGTACTCCATGGCGAAATAGTTTTGGCCATGGATTTGGCCCGTTTCATAAACCTGAACGATGTGGGGGTGTTGGATGCGGGCCGTCGAACGCGCCTCGGCGTGAAAGCGCAGCACATGCTCCGCCGAAGCCAGGCGGCTGCTGAGGATCATCTTAATAGCGACCAGCCGGTCGAGGTCCTTTTGCCGCGCCTTGTAGACCACCCCCATGCCCCCTCGGCCCAGTTCGCCCAGCAGCTCGTACTTCCCAAAATCCGAAAGGGCGCCAGGCAAGTCATCCGTTTCAGCACCGGCAGGGAGCGAGTGGTCGGCTCCCTTCGTGAAAGGCTCGGTCTGCGAATCGGCCTGTTTTGCCGGAGCCACTGTGGGAGTGGAAGCGGGACTGAGATATTGCAAAGCTTCCAGACTGGCCACAAAGCTCGCCAGTTCGGGGTGCTCGGCAAGAAACTTCGCTTTGTTTGTTTGCGAGCCGGAATGAAGCTCATCCAGGTAAGCGTTCAGCTGATCGAAGGCGGGAGCATCGCCCTCAGGCTCCCTTGGGGAGGAAGTCATCGAATCACTCCTCCACGAACTGTTCCAGGTCGGCCAACTTGGGCGCCCTCGTCATTACGGGATTCTTCATTTGGCATGGGCGGAATGGATGCCAGTTTAATAATCCTGGAAGTTTGCTCCTAGAGGAGTTCTGAGGATGGGCGTTCCCAATAGCGGCAAATTGAGATTGCGGCATGCCGATTGCTTTGCTAAACCACCGAGGAAGGAGCTGGCAGAATAGCGCTTGCGGGAATGCCCGCATGGTTGGCGGATTCGCCAGCACTTTTGGGAAAGACATTTCGCTGGTTTACGAAGTGCACGACTTCATTCGACAACTGCTCAGCCTGTGAGGTAATCATGCGCATAGCCTTGCCTACAACCGGCTCGCGCGGCGACGTCCAGCCGTTCGTCGCCTTGGGTCTCGGCCTGCAGGCCGCTGGCCATCAAGTCTTGATCGCCACCCACGCGGACTTTGAAGAGTTCGTCCGCAGTCATGGCTTGGATTTCTATGCCATAGAGGACAATGCCCGCGCCATGCAAAGTAGCGCGGCGGGAGACCGGATGAATCAAGCAGGAGGCAATCCCTTCGTCTTCATGCGGGAATACGTCCGCCTGCGCGTGCCAATTATGAATGATTTGATGCGCAACTGCTGGGAGGCGTGCCGGGATGCCGACGCGATCTTGCTCTCCAACACCGCTCCCCTCCTCGGCCAGGCGGTTGCTGAAAAGCGCGGCATCCCAACGTGCCTGGCGTCGCTCCAGCCCACCGCCCTCAGCCGCTACTTGCCTAATTGCTTTATGCCGGAAGCGCCCCGGTGGCTGCCAAGTCGCGTCTATAACCTCATGAGTCACGTAACGATGGCGGAATACCTTTGGCAACAGGTCAGACGAGCCGTGAACAAGGCCCGTCAAGAGGTGCTCGGTTTGTCGCCGCTCCCCCTTTTGGGACCGGCGCCGGGCAAGATTTGGGGCCGACTGAAGCTGTTCGGCTACAGCCCGCTCGTTGTTCCCAAACCGCCCGACTGGGATGCCGATCACCACGTCACCGGCTACTGGTTTCTCGACGACGGCTCGGCCTGGGAACCTCCAAGCGACTTGACCGAATTCCTGGACGCCGGGCCGCCGCCCGTTTACATCGGCTTCGGCTGCAGTTACGCCCGCGACGCCGACCAAGTGACCGACCTGGTGATCCGGGCGCTCGAACACACCGGCCAGCGCGGCATCCTCACGACCGGCTGGGGCGGATTGCGGCGCGTGGACCCGACGGGCCGGCTCTTTCCCATCGACTCCGTGCCGCACGATTGGCTGTTCCCGCGCATGGCGGCGGTCGTACATCATGGCGGCGCCGGCACCACGTCCGCTACTCTGCGCGCGGGCGTGCCCGGCCTCGTGGTGCCGTTTACGTCGGACCAACCCTTCTGGGGCAGGCAGGTATTCAAGCTCGGCGTTGGCCCTCAACCTCTCCCGCGTGGCGAGCTTTCCTTCGAGCGGCTGGCGGAAGGAATCCACGAGGCCGTTACCAACCCGGCCCTCCGACTACGAGCGAAGGACTTTGGCCGCCAAATCCGGGCGGAAAACGGCGTCGGCCGAGCGGTCGAACTGTTCCAGGATTATCTGGGGCATGGGGACAGCAAGCTTCGGCAATCGGCCGTGGCGAACAACGGACGCGGACGTTCTCAATTGGAAGGGATAGGCCGTTGACGGCTTTCAAGTCCTCGTGATTGCCCCTTCCCGCCGAGACGGCTCACCCAAAAAGCGAGTTCGCCACTTTTTTGGGAAAGTGGCGAACTCGCTTTTTCGCTGGAAAGAGTGACAGCCCATAGTCTTGCGCTTATGCCTTGGAGCGAGTCCGCCACTTCGCCACATTCCCGGCGAGGGTCCATCATTACACCCCGACGACAAATGGTTCTCTCCATTTCGCCAGACCCCCTGTGGAAAGCAATGGAAAGCATCTGGGGGTTTCAGGGCTCTCCGTCTTCGTTTCCTGTCACCGTCACAACCAGGGAAACGATCTTCCTTGCCGGAAGCCTTTATAGCCGTTGCGTTTAGGAAAGATCGTTTCCGCACCCCCCCCCACACACCCCCTACCGCGCCGGCTGGAAACGATCTTTTGCCTTCACAGGAATGACAAAACTGCACGGGGCCCGCGAGCCTGACCTATTTCCACCTGTGACCCGATTGGTTGGTCGCCCGGTTGGATGGTGAAGACAGTGAACAGATAACCCAACAGCTACATGGAGAAACTAGCAAGGCTGAGCCCAGTCGCGGAGAAATCTGGCCGGCCGACGTGGAGACTGGGCGCGGCCATGACCAGTCCCGGCAACGGCCCTTCTGACGTTGACATACCTTCAAACCCTCGGAAAATGACTGTATGAAGACCACCGAAACATCGCCGGTCCCTGTCGACGCGTTGGCAGACATGCAGGCCGTGGCCGACGCTGCCGCAGCCGGCAAACCCGTTGATCCAGACGTCGCCCGAAGAATCCGTGAGCGGTCCGAGAAGGTGCAGGAGGAGTTGGTGAGGCGATACGGCATACGCGAGATCGCTGTCGATCTTATCCGCCGGGGCCGCGACGAAGAATGAAGTACGTTCTGGACTCCAACGTCGCGCTCAAATGGGTCCTGGCAGAGCCCGACTCTCGAATAGCGAACCAGCTGCGCTTTGACTTTCAAAATTCTGTCTCTGACCTGATCACTCCCGATGTTTTTCAGGTCGAGATTGCACATGCGCTCACACGAGCGGAGCGACTGGGGCGGATCGCGGTGTCGCAGGCTGGTATCCTCTGGGCGGACGTCATGTCCACCCCGCCCCGGCTGGAAGCTTCCGGCCCGCTACTCCCTAAGGCGATCCAAATTTCTTCGGCGGCGCGGATGGGTGTTTACGACTGCCTCTACGTCGCTCTGGCGGACCGGGAGGGCTGCCAGCTGATGACTGCCGACGACAAACTGATCAAGAATCTCCAGCCGAGATTTCCCTTCATTAAGCACCTATCGTCTCTCTCTGCTCTGCCTCCGCCAAGGACGCCTTGAGCCGCGGGGCGGATACCGCGCTGGTGGTCAACAGTTAGTAACGCCTGCTGGGTCAAGCGGCAAAGCAACACCGCCTACGGTGGCTTCTGTTGAACGAACCAAGCCCGGACCTCCGGATGAGTCGCTTGTTTGGAAAGGGCCAGCGCCCGCCAAGTACGCGGGAAAAAGAAAAACTTATTGGACAATTGAGATCACATCCGTATGATACCCGTTGCCTCGCTGATTCATCGGCGGCCGAATAAGGCTCACGATGGGTCCCCTATCTCGCGAGGTCTGAACGTGGGACGGCCCGTTTGAGGGTATCTCCTCATCATCGGGAAAGAATTCGAGACAAGCTGACTGCTCGACCGCGAGGGAGTAAACAACTCCATCGCCTTTGGGCATGGACCGGTCAGCCGGCCGGCGGTGAGCATTCGCCGGGCCAAGCGGCGGGGGCGTGTAGCCTTCCGTCGGAGGTTCGTATTGGAGTGTTTCTCAGCGAAAAGGATAACGCATCATGATGTACCGAGCACTACCGCTCTCCCTCGCGGCTCTGGCCCTGGCACTCTTCGTCGGCGCCTCCGCGCTGGCCGACGATGCCAAAGCAGCCAAACGGGGCAACACGCACGATGGCACGGTGACCCGTGTCACCGCCGAGAAGTTGGTGATGGTGGACATTAGCAAGAATGGGGTGGAGGAAAAGGAACAGACGTTTCGCCTGGCTGACAATGCCCGTGTGACCGTCGACGGCAAGAAGTGCAAGCTCGAGGACCTGAAGGCCAATCAGAAAATCCGCGTGACCAACAAGACGGGCGACGACTCGACGATCGTCAAGGTCGAAGCCTTGGACAAGAACGAGAAGTTCGAGAAACGCGACGACAAGGACAACGAGAAGAAAAACAGCGAGAAGAGCAAACGCTAAGCTTGCGCCCGCAAGAGGCTAGTGCGAACACCGGGCGTCACGGCAGGTAGGGAAGTTCGCGACGGACTCTAGATGGGCATTTTGCTCTGAAACGTCACGGACTTAGTTTTTGAAGGAGTAATTGTCATGGCCGACCAAGTGCTTGGAAACCAGGAGAAGATTCTCCTTAACCAGACGAAGATCCTCGCCAACCAGGTAAAGCTCGAGGCCAATCAGGCCAAGCTGGACAAGATCCTCGGCAACCAGGAGAGGATCCTTGCCAACCAGGATAAGATCCTCGCCAAGAAGTAGAGTGCCCGCGGTGGAAGGTCAAAGCGGACGCAGCTTTCTTTCAGAGCTTAATAGTCTGAAAAACGAGCTGCGTCTGCTTTTTTATCCGCGCACTGCTGACTCGAAACGGAGTTTCCGAATACCTGGTTCCGAAACTGGGGTTTCGGAACCAGGAAAAGACTCCCGACCTCCCGACCCCTTTTCCCTTTACGATAGAATACTTTCTGACGTAAGGTTCGAGATATTTTCGCATTCTCCAATTGACCCACCACATGCCAGCGAAAAGCAAAAGGTTGACCGGGAAAAGGACTAGATGTAGTGGCGACGGGATCCGTCCCATGCTTTGCCCGCATTCCATAGCCATCAGCAATAGCTTAAGAGACAAGAATAGATAGGCTGCCCGCGATTCCCAAGAATTTGCTTTGAGTCCTAGTTGGTTTCCTCTGCTCAACGCCCAGCCTCTCATTGTTCAAACAAAGATTCTAATTTAGACGGCCCGCGGACGTTCCTCGAAAGTGACCAGCTGTGCGCTTTTGGATCGTACAGCCAGCCCCGCTCCTCAAGGTTTGCCGCGAAAGTGCGCCGGTCCAGATTCAGGCAACCGAGCGCACGGCGATTCCACAATTCGATGACAAGCCGGTTAAACAATGCCTCGCTTGTAAAGCTCTTGGTTCCATTGCCAAGACACTCATCGAAGACTTTAGACAGGACTGTTTCCGATGCCTCCCGTCTTCCGGTGAAATGCGAGCCTCTAATAATCGCTTTCTTCGGCTTGTAAAACGTCAGGATAAGCTCGCCAGCGAGAACATTGGCAGAATTCTTCTTCTTGTGCATCGACCAGATGACGTCACCGGTCTGGGTAATTGCCGCTCTCAAATCCGCCCCACATTCCTCCGCAGTTTCCAAGATAGTTTCAAAATAAGTCAGGTCCCAATGCTGGAAGACAATGGACATCCAGCGGTCGGGCCGTAGGAGACGTAGAGCGGTGCGGATACTTGCGGCGAGGCGCTCCTTATAGTGGTCCTCAGTGTGGCCGCGCTCACCGCCAACAATAGTCTCAACCTCAGCCGCCTCTTCTGAAACGCTGAAGCCCAGCCAGTGGTTCCAGAGAATCGAGAGGTCGAGATAACTAATAAAGGCACCATAAGGCGGGTCAGTAAAGATATAATCAACACTCTCTGGACTTATCTCTTGGTCCAAGGTGGCGGCGTCAATAGCAAGCACCCGGAAATTGCGGCGGCTGTCAAGAGGTTCGCATTCGGGATTGGTTTGTTGGCGAAAACGGCTGATAAGCAGCACTTCTTTCTTGGCATCTAGGACGTTTCGAAACCGACCTTCGTATGTTTCCCAAATAGGCAGTTCCACAAAAACAGACGCGAGCTTATCGAACCGCCGCGGTTCGCAGCGCAATCCACGAAATGCACTCACGAGATTGGTTCAAAGCAATTGGGCGTATTGATTGAAGTAAGGAGCAAGATTGAGCGAGGGTAGTTCGCGAAAAGATGAACCTCGATAATCGCGGATCAAGTGTAGCTTGTAATCCCCATACTCCTGGGACGCATTTAGCCCATGTGACTCGATATGTTCGCTTAATACCTCCGTCGGCACGATGAACACATCCTTGTGGCTTCCCACTAAGAAAATGATGAAGGCGCGGCGGTACGATGCAAACAGTTCCAAGTCTTTTTTTGACACGTCATAGAATAGCTGGCTTGTCTTCGAGAACGTCATGAGAACAGACGTATCCGCTTTGGGAGTCGTTCTCCAATCTGGTCTGTGCTTCACAACTGCCTCAGTCTGGCCATGAATCCTTTCAATCAAACGCCATGCTATCGCCTTTTCTTCCGTGGCATTTTCTTTAGCGATCATTTTGTTGTCACCTTCTCTCAATTCGAGCGTTGCCAAATGCGACAGCGCCAAGCTCTCCGACGCCCTGCGGTTTTTCGCCCCATAAATCTTGCACCGCGTCAGCATAGGAATCAGGAGTCATCTGGCGGCTTCGCACAGCAATCTCATAAGCCTCTTCTCGGCTCACAAATCGCCCTTTGTTTGTCATGAATCCGTCTTCCGAGTCCTCAAACAGCCGGCGATAGCGGGAGGCAGATATGCGCGCGTGATCTTTGTCGGCCTTTTGAAGAGCATCACCATGAAATCTACCGGTGTAAACAGCGCCATCCGTAAGCCGGATCGCTGCGCACTTGATTAGCTCTAATGTCTTGCTCGTCATAGATTTTATTGATTTGTTTGGAGAGCAACGATCGTGCCCGACCTAGCCCAAAACTGCTTTCCCGTTTCAAATGTGTGGTCCCGGTCCACCGCCATAAATGAGCTTTTCGCAATGCCGTACGGCGTCTGCAAGACGACTGGGCAAGCTCCTTTAGTACGAAGGAAAGACTTGGTTGGTCCGGGAATCGAATGAAAGTAATATTGAGGACCGCCCGAAGCTCTGCTTCCGGCTTTAGTCTGCTGTAAATGCATTCGTTGCTCCGACGCGACTCATTGGCGTCAATTTTAGGCATTGTACGCCCCAGCTTAGGTCCCGACGAAGAAAAAGGCTCCGCTCAGGAGGTGACCGCGTCTCGCGGGCTGCGTCATCTGAAGGCTTACGGGGCAAATACCCTAGGAGCCCTCAAACCAGCGCTTTCGGGATTTGGTCATGACTCGTTCCCTTCTGGAGACGCCATCACTTCGAAGGGAAAGGGCATCTGCACGCATGTGGAGATGCAACCACCGGAAGGAGGCCTCAGCATGGTAAGCTATGCGAAATGCGAGGATATTCGGTCGATTTCGAAAGATAGATTGTCAAGAAGAATGGGCGCTGTTACGCCGGCGACGATGGCAAGCATTGAGGTGGTTTTGCGGTCGTTGCTTGTTCTTTAGTTATTGGCCTTGCGGTTGTCCACCCATCGTTCATCGGGGTCGAGACCGTCCATCAAGGTGTTTTCGAATAGCTTCCGTTCTTCTAACTCCTGAGCCCATGCTTCTGGGTTGGCTTTAAGAGCCGCGTAATCCTGGTCAAGACCTTCGAAAAAGATCTTGCGGCGATATTCCTCGACCGCCTTGTCCAAGATCTCGGGAATGCTCTTTCCCGTCTGCTGGGAAATGGCCTGGAGAAGCTCGCGCGTACTGTCGGTTACGTCAATGCTTGATGTGGCCATAATAATCTCCAACCCTTCGTACTTTGTAGCCGACCAGCGCAAAAACCTCAATGTGGTTCTTTGAGAGACAAGGAACGGGCGCCAATGGCGGCGCGCATCCGAAGGCAAATGGCGCAGATCCTCGCCGCAGGCGAAGAACCGCGCGAACGCTCGGCGCAATTACGATCGCGTCATTGTAATAATCCTCCTTGATTCGCGTCCATTCATCTCTGCCTGCCGGTCGCTTCGAGGAGGGCCACGATCTTTTCCACTTGCTCCGGGTCGTTGAACACCCGCCGCGCGGCCCGCAGGCGTTCTTGCCACCAGATGCGGAGGTAACCACGGTCGGCGGCGGGAAGGTCGCGGCGCATCTTGTTCAGTTCGTCCTGTTCGGCGGCGCTTAGGCGGAGCTGATCGTTTTCGTCTAGCGAGGGCGACTTGCGAAGGCGTCGGGCGGGCCGAGCTTGTAGCCGGGCCAGCTTGCGGCGGGCGTAGTCCAGGGCAGTTAGGCCGGATTCGTCCGTCATGCTGGCGTCGGCGCCGGCTTCCAGCAAGGCCCGGACCGTCGCCGCGCTGGGGCACGAACCGCGCACGTTGGCGATCAGCGGGGTGCGGCCTCTGGAAAAGCCGCAGTTGGGATCGATTCCCCAGGAGAGCCTCTCGGCCACGAGGTCGGCGTCGCCACGCTGCGCGGCCAAATACAGCAGCTTTTCAAAGCCGCGGCGGTGCTCCGGGTCCCGGGCCATGCTGCGAAAATCGTCCATGATGGTGATTGTATCAGCCAGCGCCCTCGACGCGACCCAGTCGGGAAAGGAGGCATGCGGCGGCACGTCTACCGCCGTGCCACAACAGGGACAGTTTTACTTCTCGGAAGTGGTTGACCGGCTGGGTTCCTGGTAGAGGCCGATCACGTTTCCTCCGGGATCGCGGAACCGCGCGGTTACCTCGGGCGCATCCGCGCCGATCGGCTGCACGAGAACGCCGCCGTGGGCCACGACGGCCTCGATGGTCGCGGCCACGCTGTCGACCATGATGTAGAGGAGCAGGCCCGGTTGCGACGACGGCGGGCGGCCGACCACCCACGTGCCGCTCACTTCGCCGGTCGCGTCGTCGAAGGCGGTGTGACCGTCGCCGCGCTGCCTGATCCCCCAGCCGAAAACCTTGGCGTAGAAATCAGCCGAACGAGGGATATCCACAGCGGGGATCTCAATGTAGCAAATCTTGCCATTCGCCAGTGAAGGGGGCATCAGGACTCCTATAGATGGTTAGGCTCGTTCTAGCACTCCACTTTTGCCACGCGGCAAGGTGGGACCTTTTTGGTATCATTCGCGTCCGGCAGCGCGTAGCGGCGGCAGTCAGCCGCCGTCTATGGGGTGGATTCATTTTCCCGGGAGCTGCCAAACGGGATCGAAGTTGTCCGGCTCCTCGACCATGAAATTGACGGCTCGGGACAGGAGGACAAGCGAGGGGCCGTCGTCGGGGTAATCATAGCGAAGCTTGCCGAGGATGCGGGCGGAGGAGCGGAACTCGCCCTTCTCGAAATCGGCTAGAGCCTCTTCATAGCGGCTTTTGAGATCGGTCCAATTGGCTAGGTCACTGGCCAGATCGTAAAGATGCACCGGCTCGGCGATGTTGACGACATTGACTTTGCCGACGCGGCGGCGCGGAAACTTGTCGTCGAGCAGACGGTGCGTTGCCTCGGTCACGAGCAGCTTGGTCTTGAGGTACTTGGTGGCGCCCTCGACGCGGCTGGCCATGTTGACGGTGTTGCCGAGCGGGCCGTACTTGAACTTGTGCTTGCTGCCGACGTTGCCGACGCGGGCGATGCCGGTGTTGATGCCTATGCCCAGGCCGAGCGTCTCCTTGAGCACGGACTGCCAGCGTTCGTTGAGCTTGGGGAGGCGGTCGAGCATGGCCAGCGCCGCCCGGCAAGCGCGCGCGGCGTGGTCCGGCTGCTCTTCAGGAGCGCCCCACATCGCCATCAATTCGTCGCCGATGTAATCCACCAGCACGCCGCTCTCGGCGAGAACGCACTCGGACAGGCTATTGAGCACGGTCCGCAGCCAGGCGAGCGTTTCGGACGGACCGAGGCGCTCGCTGATGCGGCTATAGTTGCGAATGTCGGCAAACAGGATGCTCACCTCGACATCCTTGCCGGTGAGGATGTTCTCGTGTGTGGCGAGTTCGTTGGCCAATTCCTTGGTGAAAAACTGTTCAAACTGCACCCGGGCCTCGACAACTTTTTGTTCCTGCTTGACGCGGGCTAACCCCGCCGCAACGCCGCTGGCCAAAAGCTCGACGAGCGACGCTTCCAGCTTGGTGAACGGGCGGGAAATGGCAGCCAGGCCTTGCACCCAGCGATCGCCATAAAGGATGCCCAGAACGTTGCCATGGCGATCGAGAATCGGAGCGGCCACAACCGCCTTGACGCCTGCCAGGCTTTCACCGCCCATGCCGTTGGCCCCCAGGGCTTGCCAAAAGGTGCGTTTCTCCTTGCGGACCTTGCTTAGGATTTTTTGGCTGGGAGGACGAATTGAGTCGGCGTCGCGTGAATCGGCGGCCTGGGCAGCGACCGTGCTCCAACCGTCTTGTTCGGCCAGGAGCACCTGACCGGAATTTAGCCCCACCATGTCCACAACGGCGCGAGCGGCCTTGGTAAAGAAGTCGGTGGAGCCGGCCGCGCTGTGCAACACCTCCATGGCCGATTGCAGCCAGCGGAGCAACCGTTCGATTTCGACGCTGCTGGCCATGGAAAAAGCCAGCGTTTGCAAATCGGCGGGCAGCATCGCGGCATTGCCAGGGGGGGCCGTCACGTCGGCCAGACACTGTAAGGGAGTCTCATCGCTTGGCTCGGGCATCTGCACGCGGATCGACTTGTTGCCCAGGGTTAGCGACATCGGCAAAGGCAATTCACACGAAGAACCAGGGGCGAGCTCGCGGCCGCCGGAAAGGGGAATGGAAAGTCCAGCGCTCTGATTCGTAAGCAGGATTCGGTCAGTGCCCACCCGCTTCAACAATGCGTGCTTGCGGGAGATGGCGGCCTCGTTGAGACGGGCGATTACGAGCCGGCTGCAGCCTGATTCCTCGCGCAAGCAATAGGGTCCCTGCTCATCGGGACGTTGCCGGCCGAATTCCAACGATTCGGTGGCAATCTCGCCGGAGAAAACTTGTCCCTTGTTTTCGTAAACCAGCACTTGCCATGATCCGGCCATGGAGTTCACCCTTGCGACCACCGCCGCGGCCGAGCGCTCACCGGAGGCTCGCCGCTAAACGAAGTCATCGCGTCATTTTCGCCATTCATCGATCAACGCCGCCACCAGCGAGGTCCATCCCGTATGGGCGCCGCCGAGACCGGCCCCATTATCGCCGTGGAAGTACTCATAGAAAAGGATGTGATCGCGCCAAAGGGGATCTTCCTGAAATTTCTTGGCGCCGCCATAGACGGGGCGACGGCCCGCGGAATCGAGTTTGAACAGAGCGATGAGACGATTTGCGGTCTGCCTGGCCATGTCCAGAAAAGACAGAGGCTGACCGGGGCTAGCTGGGACGTCCATACGAAAGTCCGGGCCAAACGCCTGGGCCAGCTTGCGCATTGACTCGACAAGTAGATAACACGTGGGGAACCAGATGGGGCCGCGCCAATTCGAGTTGCCCCCCTTGAGCTTCGATGCCGACTCGGCGGGCTCGTAGCCGACGCGGTTGCCTTCAAATTCGAAGGCGTTTTGCTCGTGGAATTTGGAAAGGCTGCGGATGCCATAGTCGGAGAGAAACTCGCTTTCGCACCAAGTCCGTTCCATGATGCGTTGCAACTGATGGCGATCGACGATGGTCAGCGCGTGAACCGGCTTGCCATCACGCTGGTGGGTATGAACGACGCCGTTGACAAGGTCCTTGCGATTCTTGAGGAACCAATCCAGGGCGCCGGAGAATTGTTTGAACGGAGCAATCCATTCGGGCTCGATCCGCTCAACGGCAAAGAGCGGAATCAAGCCGACCAGCGAGCGCAATCGAAACTTGCGGAAACGGCCGTCAGGATAGCGAAGCACGTCGTAAAAGAAGCCGTCCTTTTCATCCCAAAGTTGATAGTCACGGCTACCCATGTGTTTCATGGCGGCGGCCACATAGACGTAATGCTGAAAGAACTTGACGGCCATGCCCTCGTAAACAGGGTTTTCCTTGGCCAGTTCCAGGGCAATGCGCATAAGGTTCAAGCAGAACATGCCCATCCAACCCGTGGCGTCGGACTGCTCCAGGACTGCGCCGTTCGGCAAGGGCATGCTGCGATCGACAACGGTAATATTGTCCAATCCGAGGAAGCCCCCTTCGAAGATATTGTTGCCCGATCGGTCGACTTTGTTTATCCAGAAGGCGAAGTTGATGAGCAGCTTGTGAAAGCAGCGCTCCAGAAAACCGCGGTCTGCCTTGCCGGTGCGAAGGCGATCCTGATTATAGACCCGCCAGACCGCCCAGGCATGGACGGGCGGATTCAGGTCGGAAAACTCCCATTCATACGCGGGGATTTGGCCATTGGGATGTTGAAACTGTTCAAATAGCATTTGCCAAAGCTGGTCCTTGGCGAAGGCCGGATCGACCAGGGCGATGGCAACGCAATGGAACGCAAGGTCCCAGGCGGCAAACCAGGGATATTCCCACTTGTCGCAGACCGTCATGACGCGCATCGAATTGAGATGGCGCCAATGTTGATTGCGATTGGTTCGCCGGGAAGCGGGCGGCGGACAATCGGGATTATCCCCGGCGAGCCAAGTTTCCACATCAAAGAGATAGTTTTGCTTGGTCCACAGGATGCCGGCCAGCGCCTGCCGTTGGATGAGCTGCTCATCCGGGGTCGCTTTGGCGGGGGATAGAGCTTTGTAGAATTCATCCGCTTCCGCGATCCTCTTTGACATGATGCCGTCAAGGTCTTTCAGAGGATTGGTCAACTTGGCGTTGTCCGAAAGGCGTAGACGGACGACAACGCAGCCGCCAGGAGGAATGGCATCGAATTGATAGTGAATGGCTGCCTTGGTGCCGGTTTTTTGCGGATTAATGCATTTCTCGCGGTTGACGATCTGGCGATGGAAGGCGTCTTTGACATGCGGCTTGCGGCTCAAGGCCCCGGAGCCAAACACGCGCGGCGCATTGGTTTCGTTGTCGGTAAAAAGAAGCATTCCTCCAGACTGGGCGTAAAGAGTACGCCGGCCCAGTTGGTAGTTCGCCATGATGTTCCCCAGCATGGCGGCTTGAGAGTCGTCCGCGACCAGGCTGATAAAGCCGGTCCCCACCGGACCGGGACGAATTTCCGGCTCCTTTAAAGGAACGGGGCCCCAGGACCAAGTGTTGCGAAACCAGAGATGAGGAATCAGATGCAGCGAGGCCGGCTCGGAACCGCGGTTAAATGCCTCGATGCGAATGCAAATATCCTCCGGGGAATCCTTGGCGTATTCAACGAAGATGTCGAAATACCGGTTCTCATTGAAAATGCCGGTATCGAGCAACTCGAATTCGAAGCCCTGCCCGGCCCGTCTCTTGTTCTCCCCGATCAGCCAACCGTACGGGAATTCGGCCTGCGGATACTTGTAGAGAAACTTCATGTAGGAGTGCGTCGGCGTGTTGTCGTCGTAAAAGTAGTACTCCTTGACGTCCTCCCCGTGATTGCCTTCGTTCGGCGTGAGGCCGAAAAGGCGCTCCTTCAGAATCGAATCGCGGCCATTCCAAAAAGCGGGCGCGAAGCAAAGAAGTTGATAACGGTCGCAAATGCCGGCAATGCCGTCTTCACCCCATCGATAAGCCTTGCTGCGGGCCAAGTCATGGGGCAGGAAATCCCAGGCGCTGCCGTTATCGCTGTAGTCCTCACGGACCGTCGCCCAAGCGCGCTCGCCGACGTATGGGCCCCAGCGCCGCCAGCCCGTCACATCATCGTGAATTTCCTGGAGTCGTGCCTGTTCTGCGTTTGCCATGGTGCTGTCAAAGAGAGTGCCGAAGAAGGTGGGATGGTAGAGTATAACATTGCGGCGCCGGAGCCCAAATGGGACGGCGGGTGGAAAGCTGGGAATGGTGTAAGGGATTTGGCGAAGGTAATGATTAGGGGGGCGGACAGGCGAGCGCGAAACGCATACCTGGCTATGCAATCTCGGCTGCGTAGTGAGCCGCGCCAATCAGCGGGGCGCGTGGATTGAGCGCTACGTTGACTTCAATTTTCTTCATCAAGCCACTGAATCGACCCTTGTCGGTAAAGCCGCGCATAAAGGCACCGGATTTCAAAATCGGCAACATCTTGGGTGCGATGCCTCCGCCAACGAAAACCCCTCCGACGGCCACGCACTTCAGGGCCAAGTTGCCCGCTTCGGCGCCGTAAAGCGTAACAAATAGTTCAAGGGTCGCGGAACATAGAGGATCCGTGCCGGCAAGCCCTCTTTCGGTAATGATGGCGTTAGGCTCACCGGTTTGCACCAATTTCGCGAGTTCCGGGGATTCGGGAGCAAACCCGGTATCGCGGAGAAACGAATAAATGTTGAGGAAACCCGGGCCGGACAGGACACGCTCATAGCTAATATGGCCGCCCAGCCGCTTCTGCAAAAACCGTAACAGGTCCATTTCCTGGTCGGTGCGCGGGGCGAAGTCGCAGTGTCCGCCTTCGGAAGCAAGGGGATGATGCCGGGTTCCGTCCCAATAGAGCATGGCTTCCCCCAGCCCCGTTCCCGCGGCGATGACAGCCCCATTGCCCTTGCGCTTCGTGGCCGCGCCGGGGTGTAACTGGCAAAGTTCATCCGGCTTGAGAAAAAGCATCCCGTAGGCGGCCGCTTCCAGGTCGTTAAGGAGTTTGACTCGAGGAGCCTGGATAACGGAGGCTAATTCGCTCTCGTCGAGATTCCACGGCAGATTTGTTGTATGACTCTTACCATCAATCACGGCACCGGCCACGCCGAAACACCCGGCCTTTAGCTTGAGATTGGGATCCTCCTTGAGGAATTGGGCGAGAATTCCATCAAACGTGGCGTGAGCGCGACTCGGAAATGTGCCGTCCCGAACGAGACGCAGGGAACTGCCTTGAGGTTCGAAAAGGGCGAGAACCGTTTTGGTGCCGCCTATATCACCCGCGAGAATCATGGTTGATTACCTTTATGCCTGCTCGTCCATTATCGCTGTCAATTTAGCTATCCGCGCACGCTGCGAGCTAGCACTTGGGCCACCTCCATGCTCTGGCGAAAAGCCGGGTCCCGTTCCCGGTCGGAAAGTTGCCGGCCCAAAAGCTCGGCTAGATCCAGCCGCGGCGCGGTGACCGTGCGCGGCGCGGTATCCATGCCATCGAACGTGATGGCCAGGCGGAGTTCCCCATCGGGGACCAAAGTCATCTTGGTCGGCCTGCCCCTCAGCGTGCAGGTGAACTGAATCTGGCAAAGCTCGGCAGGCCCTTGCTCCAAACGGCGAATGCGTACACGGATTTCGCGATGCGGACCCATGAACCGCCAACCAATTTCCACGCCCGGCTTCACCTTGCCTGTCAGCACATGCCAGCCCAGTCGTTGAGCCACCCAGCTAATCAACTCCCAGGCCTGAACGACGGCGTGCGGTCCATGCTCCACGATCACTTCGGAAATGGACGGCGTCAAATCGGGGTCGAAAGCCGGATCGAGCGCCTGCGCCACGAGCCGTCGCCAGTATTTGAGCCGACGCCAGTTGAGATCAGAGGCGACGCGCCATCGACCCCCCGCGGTCCGCTCCACTGTCTCCAGCCAGGCAGCTGTCGCGGCTACACCCTTGGCCGGCTCCCGCCAGCCCAGGCTGTCATAAATGATCTGCTGCGCAGGCTCACCTAACTCGTGAAGCAACAGGCCGGCAAATGGAGGGGGCTCCGGTGCCGCCCACCACAGGTTCGTCGGCAAATCGCCAATCAACAAAGCACGCACCGCAAAAGACAGCCGATTGATGGCGTCTCCGCCCGCGCGCAGGATTACTTGCTCCGAACAGGCCTGATGTTGGTGACCTTGGCCATGGGCTTGTACGCATACGGTAGCCGTGATTCCCTCGCTGCCCGGCGTCGACTCACCCACCAGCAGAATTACCCGCCCAGGGTGCACGGCCACGGCTTTGGGAATCTCCGCCGCGATGGATTGAAGCAATTCTTCGCGGTCGCAGTAAACCACGAGGTTGGACATGCGCACACGCTGCACCGGCCCGTGTTCCGCCTCGGCCAAACCGCGCAGTTGCCGGCTTAGTTCTTGCTCGACATCGTGCAGGGAAACCTCAACCGGGTCGCACAGACCGGCAGGTTTGGCCGTAGCGTTCATAGGGTCCTCCACTGCCGACCGTCGGCCTCGATCATCCGGTCCGCTTCGATGGGTCCCCAGGTTCCGCACTGATATTCGGGAAGGTTCAACACCCGTTCCTGTTGCCAAGTATCAAGAATTGGCATGACCCATTCCCAGGCCGTTTCCACGGCGTCCCGCCGCATGAACAGCGTGGCGTCGCCGGCCATGACATCGAGAATCAGCCGCTCATACGCTTCCGGCGAAGTGCCGCCGAAGCTTGAACTGTAATTGAACTCCATCTTCACGGGATAGATGCGCACCTTTGGGCCGGGCAGTTTGGAGGCGATGCGCATTGACAACCCTTCCTCGGGCTGCACCTTGATCGTCAGCACGGTGGGTTCAAGGGGAATGTCTGGGTTGGCATTGAATAGTACCGAAGGTACGTCTCGAAACTGGATGGCCACTTCGCTTGAACGCTTGGGCAGCCGTTTGCCGGTCCGCAGATAAAACGGCACGTCGGCCCAGCGCCAGTTGTCGATGTAGACCCGCAAAGCTACGAAGGATTCGGTTGTCGAATTGACGGATTCGGGTGGAATGGGCTTCTTCACGAACTTCTCAAAATAATGCCTCACTTCGTGGCGATAGCCGGGAACGCGCTGGCCAAAAGCATCACCTTCGATGTATTGGCCGCGGACGACATTCCGATTCACATCGGCCGGGCTCATGGGCCGCAGGCAGTGAAGCACATTAACCTTGGCGTCGCGGATGACATTGGCCTCCAGCGAGAACGGCGGCTCCATGGCCACCGTGCAGAGAACTTGCAGCATGTGGTTCTGCACCATATCACGCAGAGCGCCGACGCCCTCGAAATAACCGATGCGGCTGGCGGTCATCTCCCCGGTCTCGAAGTTCCACTGGGCCAGCCCTTCCTCCTCGGCCACGGTAATCTGCACGTGGTCAATGTACTTTTGATTCCAAAGCGGCTCGAAGATGCTGTTGGCAAAGCGCAGCACCATCGTGTTCTGCACCGTCTCCTTGCCCAGGTAGTGATCGATGCGGTAGGTCTGCTTCTCGGCAAAGGCTTGATCGACGGCTCGGATAACGCCGCGGGCGCTTTCCAGGTCGCGGCCGATCGGCTTTTCGACGATCGTGCGCGTGAAAGCCGTCTCTTCGCCCGGATTGGCCACCATGCCGGCGTCGCGCAGATGGGCGACGGACAGCTCGACAAGTTGCGGTGGAATCGATAGGTAGTAAATCCGGCTGCCGGGAATGCCAAACAGGTGATCGACTTCCGTTAGCTTGGCCTGAAGCTTCTTGTAGGCGGCCATATCCGCGAAGCTACCAGGGACGAAAAACAAGCTGCGGGCGAAGTCGTTCCAGTGATCTTCATCGAGCGGCTGACGCGAGAATTTCGTGATCCCTTCCTTGGCCCGCTTACGAATATACTCGTCCGGATCGGCGGCCATGCGCCCTTCTTCCGTGCTCGCGATGCCAAAGCCAACCACGGCAAAGTGCGAAGGCAGCACGCCATCGACGTTGAGGTTATAAACCGCCGGCAACAGCTTCCGCCAAGCCAGGTCGCCGTCGCCGCCGAAAATCACCAAAGTACACGGCTGCGGCAAAAGCGACTTCAGCGCCCCGGCCGAAAACGGGTTCTCCAGCTTGCTCAGACTCGTCGCCGTTGCCATTACCCCTCCCCTTCAAAAACCAGAGCGCCGTTCCATTTCAACAGACGGTCCGTCAGCCTGAAATGGTTCTCTCCATCTCGCCACACCCCCCGTGGAAAGAAATGGAAAGAACCGTTTACAACTTCTCAAGATCAATGAAACCCATCTGCGCCAAACCCGCCTGATGTGGTAATCAATCCGGGAATTGGCCACAAAAAACACAGAAAGACACAAAAACAATCCAGAATCTTATGGTTGCAAGTAGATCTACCTGGCCTTCATTGGCGTCACTGGAATCAGCTATTTAGTCAATTGCTTTCTCAACCAAGGTAAGTCAATTGTCTTTGCCTTTTTTTGTGTCTTTTTGTGTTTTTTGTGGCCAATTAGTCTTCTAATGCCCGCCGAATTTGCGGCGCATGGCTTGCTCGATTTTCCAGGCGAATTTTTCTTCATTGCGCGATGAGAAGCGGGAATACAGCGCCGCGCTGAGGACGTTGCAGGGCACACTTTCATCGATAGCAGCGAGCAGCGTCCAGCGGCCCTCGCCGGAGTCGGGGACGCCGTGCTCGGCGACCGTTTTTTCCTCCTTGGGCAGCTCGGGATCCTCGGCCAAAGCCTCCGCCGTCAGATCCAGCAGCCACGAAGCCACCACGCTGCCGCGCCGCCAGACTTCGCTGATGTCTTGCAGGTTGAAGTCGAACTGATAATGCTCCGGCTCGCGCAGCGGCGTGACCTCGGCGCTGGCGTGTTCGCGGCCCTGCTTGCCGACGTTGGCGTGTTTGAGAATATTGAACCCCTCGGCATAGGCGGCCATCAAGCCATATTCAATGCCGTTGTGCACCATCTTGACGAAGTGCCCGGCGCCGCTGGGCCCGCAGTGCAGGTAGCCTTGCTCCGCCGTGCCGCCGAGCTTTTCCCGGCCCGGCGTGCGTGGAGCGTCGCCCGCGCCGGGGGCCAGCGCCTTGAAGATCGGGTCGAGGCGCTTGACCGGCTCGGCTGCCCCGCCGATCATCATGCAATAGCCGCGTTCCAGCCCCCATACGCCGCCCGACGTGCCGACGTCGAGATAGTGAATTCCCTTGGCGGCCAGTTCCTTGCTGCGGCGAATATCGTCGATGTAGTAGGAGTTGCCGCCGTCGATGAGGATGTCGCCCTTTTGCAAAAGCGGAGCGAGGTCTTTGATGACAAGATCCACCACGCCGGCCGGCACCATGAGCCACACCGCGCGAGGCGGCGTCAGCTTGGCGATCAACTCCTGAAACGAAGCCGACAGAGCCGCCTTGGCTTTGGCATCGCTCTTGGCGACGATGTCTTTCATGGCTTCCGCGCTGCGGTCATTCACCACAAGTTGGTGCCCATTACGCGACAAGCGCAGCACCATGTTGCCGCCCATGCGGCCCAGACCGATCATTCCTAGTTGCACGGGATGTGCTCCTTTCTTGAGTATCTGTTTGTAAGGACCGCATTCATGCGGTCCGACCTTGTCTAAACCGCGTAAATGCGGTCCCTACGAACCTGCTAAGTGGCGTTTCAAAGTCCGCACGGACGCACCGTCTTGAACGAGTACGAGATCGGCCATGCCGAGAAACAATCCCGCGCCGACGACTCCCGGAATCGCCAAGATCCGCTGTTCCAGAGCAGCGGGGTCGGCAATCGGCATGATCTTGCAATCCAGAATCAAGTTGCCATTGTCAGTGACAAACGGCTGTCCGTCCTTGATTCGCAGAATTGGCGGACAGTTCAGCTCCGTCAATTTCCGCTTACACAATGCTAGGCCGAACGGGACCACTTCCACCGGCAATACCCCGTGGTCGCCCAGTGTTTTGACGAGCTTCTCACTGCCCACCAGAATAACCAGCCTCTTCGAGGCAGCGGCGACAATCTTTTCACGAACTAAAGCACCGCCCAAGCCTTTGATGAGGTTTAGCTGGGTATCAACCTCGTCGGCGCCATCTATCGTCACATCAATCTGGTCGATGGAATCGAGCGCGACCAAGGGAATGGCGAGTTGCGTCGCCAGGTCGGCGGTCTTTTGTGAGGTTGGAACGCCCCGGATTCTCAAACCCGACTTCACACGCTGGCCGAGCGATTGGATGAATTCCGTCGCCGCGCGGCCGGAGCCCAGGCCGACGATTTGGCTATCGGCGATAAAAGTCAGAGCTTGATCGGAGATCGTCATGATGCATTTATCGTTTAGCGGCGAGCCTCCGGCGAGCGCGTTGCAACGCATTTATTGTTTAGCGGCGAGCCTCTGGCGAGCGCGTTGCAACGCGCTCGCCGGAGGCTCGCCGCTAAACAGGTCTCTATGGTTTCCCCTGGCCTACCTGATCCTTTGCTGCCGCGACGACGGCTTCGACGGTGAAACCGAATTTCTTTTGCAACTCTTTCAGCGGCGCGGACGCGCCAAACGTCTTCATGCCAATTATGCTGCCGGTCAGGCCGACGTATTGATGCCAACCGAAGGTCGAGGCCTGTTCCACGGCCACGCGACCTTTGACCGACGGTGGCAAGACGCTTTGGCGGTATTCCGTGGGTTGATGTTCAAAGATCTCCCACGATGGCATGCTGACGACGCGGGACTTAATGCCCTGGGCCTTGAGTTGCTCGTGAGCGGCGACGCATAATCCGACCTCACTGCCGGTCGCCAGAAGGAGCACATCCGGTTTGCCGCTCTCGGCATCGGCAAGGGTATAAGCGCCCTTGGCAACGCCGGAAGCGGCCGCATATTTCGTCCGGTCGATGGTCGGCATAGCCTGGCGCGACAGGATCAAAACCACGGGCTCGTGGCGTAGTTGCATGATGACTTTCCAGGCCTCGACGACCTCATTAGCGTCGCCGGGTCGGAGCACGATCAAGCCGGGGATGGCGCGAAGCGAGGCGAGATGCTCGACGGGCTGGTGGGTCGGGCCGTCTTCGCCAACGCCGATGGAATCGTGGGTGAAAATATAAATGACCGGGATTTCCATGATGGCGGCCAGGCGGATCGGGGCTCGCCCATAGTCGCTAAAGATCAGGAAGCCCGAGCCGTAGGGCCGGACTTTGCTGAGAGCCAAACCATTCATGACCGCGCCCATGGCATGTTCGCGGATGCCGAAGTGCATGTTGCGGCCGGCGTAGTTGGTCGCTTCAAAATCGCCGGCTGCTTCCTTGCCATCGAGCTTGTAGGTCAGGCGGGTCTTGGTGGATGGGGCCAGGTCGGCGGCGCCGCCCATGAGCCAGGGCAGGTTTTGCGCCAGCACGTTCAAGACTTCGCCGGAGGCATCGCGGCCCGCTTTGCCCTTGGGATCGGCGGGATAGACGGGCAGGTTCTTGTCCCAGCCTTCGGGCAACTGGCGTTTCTGCATGCGTTCGAGCCGGTCGGCCAAATCCGGGTACTTTGCCTTGTATTCCTTGATCCGCTTGAACCAGAGATCGCGGAGTTCCTTGCCGCGCTTGCCTATGCCTCCCTTAAAATGCTCGCAGACGCCGTCGGGCACCAGGAACTTGGCGTCCTCGGGCCAGCCGTAGTTGCGCTTGGTGAGCTTGATCTCTTCCTCGCCGAGCGGTTCGCCGTGGGCGGCGTGGGTGTCTTGCTTGTTGGGAGCGCCCCAGGCGATGTGGCTATCGACGATGATGAGCGTGGGCCGATCATTGGTAGCATGAAAAGTTTTGAAGGCTCGCTGAAGCATTTCCAGATCGTTGGCGTCGCCGACGCGGGTGACGTTCCACCCGTAGCCGATGAAGCGCGTGGCCACATCCTCGCTGAATGCCCATTCGGTGTGGCCTTCGATGGTGATCTTGTTGTTGTCGTAGATCCAGCACAGGTTGTTGAGCTTTAGATGGCCCGCCAACGACGCGGCCTCGCCGGAGATGCCTTCCATCATGCAGCCATCGCCGGCCAGGGCGTAAACTTTGTAATTGATCAAGTCGAAGTCGGGCCGATTGAAGTGCGCCGCCATCCACTTGCCGGCTATCGCCATGCCGACGCTAGTGGCCACGCCCTGGCCGAGCGGACCGGTAGTCGTCTCGATGCCGGAGGTCCAGCGATATTCCGGATGGCCGGGGCACTTGCTTTCAAGCTGGCGGAAATGCTTGATGGCGTCGAGCTTGACCGACAGGTCGCCGAGCCGTTCATAGTCGGAGTTAACCGCCTTGACGCCGGTCAGGTGCAGGATCGAGTAAAGCAGCATCGACGCGTGGCCCATCGACAGCACGAAGCGATCGCGGTTGGGCCAAATAGGATCGTCCGGATCGAAGCGCAGGTTGTTCTGCCAAAGCTGATAGACCACCGGCGCCATTGCCATCGGCGTCCCCGGATGGCCAGAGTTGGCGGCCTGCACGGCATCCATGGCCAGCGTACGGATGGTGTTGATGGCGGTTTGTTCGATGCTCGGTTTTGCGATCGTGGCAGTCACCGGTGTCCCTCGCAAAAGTGTCCATTCCGTTTAGCGGCGAGCCTCTGGCGAGCGCGGTGTGCGACGCTCGCCGCAGGCTCACCGCTAAACGGTCAAATAGAATTACGAATCCAATCGTGTAGGGCGTTTTGTAACGGTCGGCTCGTTTACCGACAATACGGCACACACGCATCAAGCAAAAGGATTATGGCAAGCGCACGGGTTGTAGGGGCCCTTACGCTTTAATCTATCAATTTCGCTCTCTGCCAAAGCTAGGGTCCGGAAGTGCCCTCATCGTTGAAGCAACTCACGCAACTGCTTAAGCGATACGCGCACGTTGTCTCCTGAATCATTACCCGGCCGACGAAAGTTGCGCGGACTATCGTTTTGCACAGCCCCACCTTGCGGGGTTAAAACGAGGTTTGCCGACAGTTTGTCAAGTTCCTCCTTCAGCCCAGGAATTCGCGCCGCCAGGTTCAAAGCCGTCAAGGCGTAATAGATTTGTGCCGCGTCATCCCACGTCAAACGATTTAGTTCATCGTCAGTCGCAGGGATTATTTTGGCCACCTGCTGTTTCAGGTCCAAGGCGTTCGCAGGGGGCTTTAGCACCAGGGCAGCTTCAGCCTTTTTCGCGGCAATTGCAACCTGGTCGCGATCCGGATAATTGCTGCTCATCTGCTCGCGAACCGTTTCTAACGACTTGGCCTCGGCGAGAAGATTGCGCAACGGTAAGGACAGATTCCACGGATTGATTGGCGGCGCGCCAGGTTTCCGGTTCTTGTAATAATCCTTGGCTTCGACGCGCCAGCTTTTGCCTACCAAATCGTGATGGCAGGCGAAACAGTCGTGCTCGGCGAACTCCGGCCATTGTTTATGTTCAAACCCACCGGAGGAGTCTTTGGCCGCGGCGTGATATTGCAACAGTTCAAGCGACGCCCGAGCCGTGACACGCTGGCCAATACTCCAGACGCGGGCCTCGAACATTGGCTCCCAGTCTTTGTCCGGGTTCGGACTCTCTGGTTTGCTTCTGTCCCTTTCGGACCAGTGGGCCGGCATGTTGGCCAGGTAGGTGGAGAACTCGAAATTCAGTCGGGGATGCCCAGCGGCAATGAGGTCGTGGTTGACGTCCCGGAGCGGGAGATTTTTTTTCGAGTCGGCCGGCGCGCCAACATGGCAACCAACGCACGTTTCGGCGCGGATCGACAAATCATTGAGCCAGGTCATGCCGACGTTTTCGTAAGCAGCCCTTTTCGTCGTCGAGTTCTTGAAGGCAGTCGTGGTGTGCGGCCGTAGCCAGGTTCCCTCCGCGATGCCGTGGCACGATTCGCAGCCGATGCCGTCCTGGCGGAGTTTCACCGTGTGATCGTCCAGGGCGACTTGGCCTTCTTGGTCGCTGTAAACGGTAGCTGGGATGGTGTGACAGGCCAGGCAACGGGCGTCCTCATGGGCGGCCTTGATGCCGAGGTTTTTCGCCATGCGGACCGAGCGGTCGTTAAACAAATTCCGATAGGCGTCGGCGTGCTTGTCGTTGTTGATCCAGTGTGTGAAGGCAAAAGGTGATTTCGAAATCTCGCGACCGGGGTGCAGAGGCTCGGGCGCTCCGTGGCAAGCCTGAGCCGAACACCCGGCGATGCCGTGAGCGAGCACTTTGGCTTGTGGAAGCGCGGCAGCCGCCGAAGATGCGACGATCGGTCCTCCCGGCCCGCTCGGAACGCCCGACAGGTTTGGCGCGAAGGCCCAAAGGCCCGCCAGCATGCCGGCCATCAACAAAAACACGCACGCTCTGCCAATGCTCATGCGCCGACTCGGTTGAAAAAGTCTAACAGGAGAGGTGCCTATTACTTAACGCGAAACCGCAGGCAAAGCAATCGCCGGGCGGCCATATTCTTCAAGATTACATTTCGGCCATGTAAAGCCCCTCTCCCCTGTACTCGGGGGAGAGGGGTTGGGGTGAGGGGGGCAGAAGCGCTTGCAGAAATCTTATGCTATTGCTCGCATGTTATTCCCCCTCACCCCCGACCCCTCTCCCCCGAGCACAGGGGAGAGGGGAGAAAAGCCGGCAATGATGAGACGAAGGTCACCTTCCAATCGCTGTTCGTTTGACAGTCTGTGTAGCGAATGATAGGTTGTGAACTCTCTTATCGATAGACTTGTCCGCGTCATCCGGACCGGGTTGCGTCCAAGGGATTACGTATCCAGAGGGTGCCCGCGTGCTTCTTGGCGGCCAAAACTTTTCCCAGCATCGACCGTGGATCGTGGCCGTCGCGCTGCTGTCCATTCTGTCCGGGGTCTGGTTCGTCGTGGCCGGGTTGGGCAAGGCGGTTTGGCCTGGCGGCAGCAGCTTGCCGGGGTTCACGTTCGGCATCGTCGGCGGGTTGATTATTCTCTTTGAGTTTCTCCTTTGGCCGCGCAAGTACTTCCGCACCTGGCGCGTGGGCCAAACGAAAGCCTGGATGCGCGCCCATATCTGGCTGGGCCTCCTGACGGCGCCCTTGCTCGTCCTGCACAGCGGCTTCAACTGGGGCGGCTCGCTTAGCACTGTCCTTCTTGTCCTGCTTTTCATCGTCGTGGCCAGCGGCGTCTGGGGCCTGATCCTACAGCAGCTTTTGCCCGAGCGCATGCTGCACGAAATCCCCGCCGAGACGATTCATTCGCAGATCGATCAAGTGATGAAACAGTTTACCCACGAGGCGGAAAGGCTGGTCAATGCGACCTGCGGCTATACGGACGGTGAATTGGAATGCGAGGAGGCCGGGGAACTCGCCGGCGTCGGCTTCATGACCCTGGGGGCCGTCCGCTCAGCCGGCAAAGTCCAGGGGAAAGTCCTGGTGACGCGCGTGCCCCAAGCCCCGATTCCGGGCGCTGAGCCGTTGCGCGATTTCTTTGACAAAGTTGTTGAGCCTTATCTCCACGGCGGCAAAGCAACCGGGTCGCCGCTGCAAGTCCCCATGCAGGCTGCCACAATTTTCGCCGACATGAGGACCAAGCTGGTGCCCGAAGCCCATAGCGCCCTGAATGCCCTTGAAGATCTGTGCAGTCAACGGCGGCAACTGGATCGACAACAGCGGCTGCATTTCTGGCTGCACAACTGGCTTTTGATTCATCTGCCGCTATCGGTCGCCCTGGTGGTCTTGATGTTTGTCCACGTCTGGGTGGCTCTGAAATACTGGTAGGTCTACTTAGACCGCTCCCCTCTCCTTCCTGGGAGAGGGGTTGGGGGTGAGGGATACATGCCTTCACAAGAAACCGGCAAGCAACGAGCGATTCGCATCCCGCTTGACTATTACAAGCACCGGGGGCCGCTCGACCGCTGGAAACTGGGTCTCGCGGCCGCGGCTCTGCTGCTGAGCATCGGCTGGTGGGCGAGCGGCTTCGCGTTTCCGGACAAAGGGGCGATGAAGTACTCCCACGGCCCGGTCGCCTGGTCGCATGCCGCCTGGGAATCGAAGTGCGAGGCCTGCCATGTGCCCTTTTCGCCGATCAATGGCAACGATTGGGCGGCGGCGTATATGGGAACAACGGCGCGGGCCGGTGAATTCAAATGCAAAGCCTGCCATGCCGCGCCGGAGCACCACTTAAAGAATGAGAACCCCGCCTCGGTGAACAACTGCGGCAGTTGCCATCGCGATCACCTGGGGCGCGATGCCAACCTGAACCGCGTGGCGGACGTCGAATGCACGCGCTGCCACGCCAACCTGGAAGGTCATGCGATTCACAAACCGGAATTCGCCAACAACCTCAATGCCTTTACGAGCGATCATCCGGACTTTAGAGTCTTGAAGCAATTTGATCCTGATAAGCGCACGCTCAAGTTCAGCCATCAGCAACACATGATGCCGGGCCAAGTGCTGGCCGGCGGCGCCGAACGACCGTGGACGTTTGCCAAGATTACGGACGGCAACGAGCGCAAACGATACATGGACTTACAGAAATCCGATGACGAGAAGGACCTTGTTCAACTGAATTGCGCCGCTTGCCATCAACTTGACAGCGGCGATTTCAAGCCCAATAAAGAGCAGTTAGCCTCGCTGCCCAAAGGGGCTGTCCTGACGCCTCGCGCGGCGGGCGCCTATTTTCGGCCCATCGTGTTTGAGAACCATTGTCAGGCCTGTCATCCGCTCAACAAGTTTGATGACACCATGCAGAAGCTAACCGCGCCGCATCGCTTGCAACCCAAGGAAATGAAGGGCTATCTTGAAGGAACCTATATCGAGCTATACCTGACCGAGAAGCTGGCGCAGGTGAAACCGCCGGAGAAGCGCACGCGGCTTGATCCGCTTGAGGAAAAAGATGCTCGCAAGGAAGCGCAAAGGAGGGTCGAGGACGATGTCAGGCGCGCGGCACAGGGTCTTTATACCGGGACGAAGACCTGTGGAAAATGTCACGACTTCCGGGAGGATCCACGGCAGATTGCTCCTAAGGAAATCGTTCCGCCCGAGCCGCACGTCGTCTGGTATGAGCATGCCAAGTTCAATCACGTCGCGCACCGTGCGGTTGATTGTCGGAGTTGCCATGCCGGCGCGGACCCCGGACCGGCAGACGCCAAGGCCCGTGTAATTGAAAAGGAGCCTCTACTCCTACCCGGCATCGACAATTGCAAGCTATGCCATGCGCCGGGCCGGACTGAAAAAGGAATGGCGGTCGGTGGGGTAAGGCACGACTGCGCTGAGTGCCATGCGTATCACAACGGCGATAATCCCCTGCAAGGCCTCGGCGCGGCGGCTCGCGACCCGGAACCGCGTAAGATCGATATCGAGGGTTTTCTTTCTGGGGAGCCATCGGGGAAAAAGAAATGAAGGGAATCTCTCGCAAAGGCGCAAAGGCGCTAAGGAATATCGGAGAGCGACCGGCTTTTATTTGACCTCTTTCTTCGCACCTTTGCGCGAGACGTATTTTGGCAACTCACTTTGAGTAATGTGATGATTGTCCAAGAACTTCAGGCCATTCAAGAACGTCACGGCTACTTGCCAGCGAGCGAATTGCACGCCCTGTCGCAGCGGCTGACGGTGCCGCTACACCGCTTGCATGAGGTTGCGAGCTTTTATCCGCTTTATCGCCTCAAACCGCCGCCGGTCGCCGACGTGAAAGTTTGCCGCGACATGGCCTGCCATCTCCACGGCGCCAGTCGCTTGACTACCAGCCTGCAAGCCTACGCCAACGAGATCAACGACGGCACAAGCAGCGTTGTCGTGGAAGGCGTCTCTTGCCTGGGCCAGTGCGACCGCCCAGTGGCCGTGTCCATCAACGATTATGTATATCGCGGCAAAGGTGAAACGGAACTTCGCAAACTGATCGATACGGCGCTGGCCCATGAGAAGCTGCCGCATCAGCACGCCGACCGCGCGCCCCTGGGCTGGAAGATCGACCCCTACGAGGGCCAGCCGCGTTACGAGGCGCTCAAGAAGTTCCTCGGCGACCGCAACGGCGATGCCATCCTCAAGGCGCTGGAAGTCTCCAACCTGCGCGGCATGGGCGGCGCGGGGTTTCCAACGTTCAAGAAATGGTCTGCCGTGCGCGGCGCTCCCGGCGATGTAAAGTACGTTGTCTGCAATGCCGATGAAAGCGAACCGGGAACCTTCAAAGACCGCGAGTTAATGCGGCGGACGCCCCATCTCTTGATTGAAGGCATGTTGCTCGCGGGGCTCGTGACGGGCGCGAATCGGGGCTACATTTACATCCGTCACGAATTCCACGAAGAGAAGGAAGTCCTGCAAGAGGCGATCAACCAGGCCTACGAACAAAAACTTCTTGGCGACAACATTCTCGGCTCCGGGCTCTCGTTCCCCCTCGAAATCTTCGTTAGCCCCGGCGGCTACATCCAGGGCGAGGAGAGCGCCCTTCTCGAAGCCATGGAAGACCGCCGCGGCGAACCACGCAACAAGCCGCCGTTCCCGGTCTTCGTCGGCCTCTTCGGCAAGCCGACAGTCATTAACAACGTCGAAACCTTGTGCTGGACGCCCGGCATCGTGCTCAAAGGCGGCGAATGGTATCGCGATCAGGGCATCAACGGCGAACCGGGCCTGCGCTTTGTCTCCATCAGCGGCGATGTCGCCAAGCCTGGCGTCTACGAAGTGCCTTTTGGCCAGACGGTGCGTGACCTCGTCTACAACACCGCCGGCGGCATGCGCGAAGGTCAAAAACTCAAGGCTATCGCGACCTCCGGACCTTCGGGCGGATTCTTGCCCGCCCAAATCAAGCGCGAACTCTTGTCCGAAAAGTTCGTGGCCGCCAAGATGAAGCCCGACGCCAAAACGTACGATATCCTGGACCTGCCGCTCGGCCTCAACACCGTCGCTTCAATGGGCGGCATGCTCGGGGCGGCGTTCGTCGTCTACGGCGACAAGGCCGACATGGTGGAAAACGCGCTCAATTGCGTCGAGTTTTATCGAAATGAATCGTGCGGCAAATGCGTCCCATGCCGGGTGGGTTCGGAGAAAATGACGGAACTCATCAAGGAGATGTTGGAGGGCCGCTTCCGGCGCGAGCAGTTGCCGCTGGTCAACGATTTGGCCGACACGATGACCCTGGCTTCGATCTGCGGCCTCGGCCAGGTTGCCGCGAATCCGATCACATCCGTGATCAAGTATTTCCGCGAGGAATTAGACGGCTATCTAAGCAAATAAACGAAAACGAGACAACCGTTTAGCGGCGAGCCTCCGGCGAGCGCTTAGCCCAAGAAACCATTGCAAGGAACAATCCAGATGACCGCGGCTGACGGCCTAATCCACTTGACCATCGACGGCAAACCGCTCGCTGCACCGGCGACGAAGAAGCTCTATAACAACGTCACCAAGCAGGACGACGAGCTTCCCACCACGATTTACGATGTCGCCACGCAAGCCGGCATCGACATTCCAATCTTGTGCCATCGCGAACACAATAATCCCGTAGCCGTCTGCCGGGCATGCGTGGTTGACGTGGGCGGGCGCGTCCTGGCCCCCGCTTGCTATCGGCCGATCGAGGAGGGAATGAAAGTCCAGACCGCGGCAACCAGTCCACGCGTCAAAATGTCCGTGAAAATGGTCACTGAGCTTTTGCTGGCCGACCATCCGACACCGTGTGCCAAGCATCAGGAACATCACGATTGCGAACTCGAAGTTCTGGCCGAGAAATTGGGGATTGAAGAATCGCGATTTCCCCGCGCTCCGGAACAACGTCCGCATGATAATTCGTCGCTTGTCATTGCCGTCGATCATAACGCCTGCATACTTTGCGACCGCTGCATCCGGGGCTGCAATGAAGTCCGCGATAATCAGGTCTTGGGCCGAACGGGCAAGGGTTACAATGCCCGCATCGCCTTCGATCTCGACGTCCCGATGGGCAACTCAACGTGTGTCGCTTGCGGCGAATGCATGGTCTCCTGCCCCACGGGAGCATTGACCAATCTCACGGTCGTCAAGCACAATCCCGGCCCCGGCGTTGTTTCGGCCGACGAACTCGCCAAGCATCCGCTCTTCGAAGGCATTTCGCATCCGTTCCTGCGTTTCAATGAAGGCGCCGTGGTTCGCCGCACCTATCGCAAGGGCGACATCGTGTGCCGGGAGGGGGAGTTTGGCTCGACCGCTTTTTTGATCGAAGATGGTACGCTCAGCGTCCTCATTGAGACGCCGTTCAAGCATTTCAACAAGAAAGGCAAGGGTGGCGGACTCTTCGGCCTGGTTCGGCGCGTGGCTAGCGGGCTGGTTGGCCGCAACGAAGACCATCGCGAAGAAGAAAGCACCACGCGTTACATTCACATTGACGCTCCTGTGTCACTAGATTACAGCAACCCGATCGCCAAGCTCACCCCCAAGGACCTGATTTTCGGCGAAATGACCTGCATGAGTTCCTATCCGCGCTCGGCCACGGTGCGAGCGGAAACGGCGTGCACGCTCTTGGAAATGCAGCGCAACGTCCTCTACATGCTCCAGCGCAGCAAACAATCCAAGGCCATCCTCGATCAGGTTTACCGCGACCGGGCCATCGGCTCGCACCTACGGAGTGTGCCGATTTTCGCCGAGCAGTTTACCGATGAAAGGGAATTCAATGAGTTCGTCGATTTCCTGCGACCGCGAGTAGAGTTAGTGCGCATCAATCCCGGCGAAACGATCTTTCGCCAGGGCGACCCGGCCGACGGCTTCTACCTGGTTCGCGTGGGCTTCGTGAAAGTCTCACAGAATCAACCGGGCGGCGAGCATGTATTGACCTATGTCGGGCCAGGCGGTTACTTCGGCGAAATCGGCTTGATGGCCCACCTGCCGGCGATTCGTGAACTGGCCCCGCGCGGCATCCGCACGGCCACCTGCAGCGCTTTGGACCATGTCGATGTCGTCCGCATCAGCGCCGAGGATTTCCGCGCCATCCTCGACCGCTTCCCCGCCGTGCGCGAACGCTTCACGCGGGCCGCCGTCGAACGGCTCGAGCAAAATGAACGCGATCGCCGCAAGGTTGAAAACGTGCCGCTGGGCGACTTTCTGAGCCAGGGCCTGATGAACGCCCAAAGCCTGCTCGTGCTCGATCTCGAGAAATGCACGCGCTGCGATGAATGCACCAAGGCCTGCTCCGATTCCCACGACGGCGTCACCCGCCTGGTTCGGGAAGGCCTGCGGTTCGACAAGTACCTGGTGGCCAGCTCGTGCCGTTCTTGTCTCGATCCCTACTGCATGGTCGGCTGCCCCGTCGGCTCGATACGCCGCCGCAACTCGCGAGAGATCATCATTGAGGACTGGTGCATCGGCTGCGGCAAGTGCGCCGAGAATTGCCCGTATGGCAATATCAACATGCATCCATTCGAGGAATGGCGACCCAACCCAGAGACCGGCAAAAAGGTCGCGGTTATGCAGCAAAAAGCAACCATGTGCGACCTCTGCGTCAGCCTCGACGGGCAGCCCAGTTGCGTCTACGCTTGCCCACACGACGCCGCCCATCGCTATGGCGGCAAGGAATTGCTAGACCTGGTGGCACGTGACCATGCAACCTAGGACCTAGCACGTCGGCGGGTGGGACCGCGTACAACGAGTTAGGCCCCCTGGGCGACCTTCAAACCGACCCTCTGGATCACCTGGTCCAGAGGGTCGGCACTTGAATAGGGTACAGAGGGTCTAAAGGCTTGCTGCGCACTGTTTTATGACACACCCTGACCCTGTGGATCAATTGGTGCTGACCCAGAGGGTCGGAGCCTGACCCTCAGGGTCAAAGTGGTGATCCAGAGGGTCCAGCTGTAAAAGCATGAGCCTTTCTGACCCCCAATGAGCGCAACTGCGCTTACCGCCCAACCCACCCTGGAGACCCGTTTTGCTGGTCCACAGGGTCAAAACCTGATCCACAGGGTCAGGGGGTGGTCCAGAGGGTCGGCACTTGAGCCACAGGGTTCAGCTGCAGCGGTCCGGCCACGGGGAACTTCGGCAACGGCGCTTGGGAACGTACTATCGGTTTGGTATGCTCGGGTAGTAAAAATCGCCCCAGTTTCGTCTCGCCCTCCGGGGTTGACAAGGCACCTCTGCTCAGTCCAAGGACACGGCAAGAATCTCACCATCCCCGGGCGCCGACACCCTAAAAACATCGAAACTCCTCCCACGGTCTACCGACGTGATTACGCAGGTCTGGTTCGGCTCACGTTTTCCAATCCTCTTCTTGCTTTTCATAGCAATAAGAATCACGAGATTGTTTCCTCGGCCAGCAGCCGCAACTATGGCTGATTGGACGCTCGCAGTCGAGAATTCGCCGTGACCCCTTTTCAAAGCGCTTCTCAAATCTTCACTCTTCCATCGATGTAAATCGGCTAGCCATCTATAGATTCTATTATTTCCAGCGAAGATTGAAACATGACCTGGTTCCTCACGAACAATTGAGCACACTTCGCTTTTTATGACCTCACAGTGCCCATAATCATGGTCTCTAACCACAACTATACTTTGTGTCGGAAAGTCGGACATAAAGATTTCGTCTACCAGAGAATAATATGGACTCACAATGACATGTGGGGTTTCACAAGCGTCGAGGCAAGCCGGATCCTTAATCATTGACCGGGAGGTCAATTTGCTGCCGGCACTTTTTGTTCCTTTAATCTCTTCATAGCGCCACTCATTTCTCTCTTTATAAAGGATTCCAGGTAGACCCGAACGTTCCGTTGTTATTTCTATCACCGGAGCTGCCAAAACAAACACCTCTTCCCTTTCATTCAATGAAACATCAAGGGGTCTGAGATTATCAGGAATGGGAAAAGAATACCATTGCCGGAACTGTGGTCCCATAAGGTAGATGGATTCTTTCTCAATGCAGGAAATCACTCCCTTTGCTTGGAGCTTGATAGTACAGGAGCTTAACTTCCCGCCTATGTTTATTTGGGAAAATGAGTAACCTTGGTCCCTAGACTCCAGAATTAGCGTTCTTCCGGTTCCTGCCTCAACAAGTTGTACCACGATAAACGACGACCACTTGCGGAATCTAACGCTTGCAGTATTCGCCACTATTTCCCTGTCAATTGGTAGCACCGAGCGAAGCTCCTCTCTTTCGCTATTAGCGAAATTAAGAGAGAGAATACCTTTTTGGGCGGTCACATAGTAAAATCCTGGAATCATGTAGGCACTATACCTGTTACTCCAATATTGTGTCCGTTACCTCTTCCATAGCGCTTCCGCCTGCCAATGCTCCGGCGACCCTCCCACAATCCCAGCGATCCCCATTCCCCATGGTCCCGCCCACACGAAGGCTAACGCACCAAGCTTGGCTCCAGCCAATCCCCCCGCAAGAGCACTATTGAAACGGGCTGCCTCCTTGGCTGCACGGCGACTATACTGTATAAGTTTGCTATTTTCGTCCCATTTGTTAGTTTGCTTAAGAGAATCCCATCGCATCCGGGGACCCTTTAGTGAACACGGATCTCCTATTCCTACGCCCGGATGGCACACCAACCAATCTCTCCGAAATCCACACGGGCCCGCTCGTGCTGATCTTCCTGCGCCATCTCGCTTGAACCCCTTGCCGCGCGCACCTCGGCGAGGTGCAACAGCATTACGACGAGATTCGCAAGCTGGGCGGCGAGGTCGCGGCAATAAGTTTCGCCAAGCCCGAAAAGGTTGCCGGTTATCTTCAGCGTCATCCCTTGCCCTTCCCGGCTCTATCGGATCCTACCCTGGCCGGCTACCGGGCCTTTCAGCTCGGACACGCCTCCTGGTGGACTTTCCTGAGCGGCAAAATACTTTGGCGCTATTTGCGCCTCCGGCTATCGGGTTGGAAGCAGGCCAAGGTTGACTGGGAAGAAGATGTGCTGCAACTGGGCGGAGACTTCGTGCTCGATCGGCAAGGCCAGATCATTTACGCCTATCGCAGTAAGGATCCCACGGACCGGCCTGCCATCCATGAGGTCCTCGAAGCCATTCGCTTAGCGAAGTAGTCTAAAACTCTTATATTACGTTTCGCGCCCGCAAGGCGCTGCGCGGGCGCGAAACGTAAACAGATCGGCCGGCTATTTCCCCTCTTCACCCTTCCTCTTGTGTTCCGCAAGGAACTTCTGCATGTCCTTTAGAAACTCCGGATCCATGATCGTGCTGACGTGGTCGCCGCCTTTGATCACGGTCAATTGCGTTTCCGGGATCTGCTTTTTCAATTCATCCACGCCGGGCTTAAAAGGGTCATTCTCCCCAACCAGGGCCAGAATGGGTCGGTTTGCCTTTTTCACTTTCTTGACGACCGTTGCAATGGATAATTCCGTTTCTTCCTTGAAGCCGCGCATGCAAGCCGCCAACGCCTTCGGATCATTGAAAGACAGGAGAATGGCATCGACGGCCTTAATGTGTTCCTCGGAGGGCTTGGGTTGATCGGCCGGGGTAATGGCAATGAGCAAAGGTCCGAAGCCTTTGCCTTTTTCCAGCGAGTTGGCGAGATCGTTGACCATGGCTTTCTCGTCCTGGGCGGTGGACACGCCGAAGCCACCCACGGTGGCCGTCAATACTCGATCAGGGTGATCCATGAGCACTTCCAGGGCAATACCCCCGCCCATGGAATAACCCACAATATGGGCCCGCTTGATTTTGAGATGGTCGAGCAGGCGGACCACATCCTCCATCATGGCTTTGCCGTATTGCTTGGCCTCGTGGGGTTTGTCGCTCTTGCCATGGCCCCGGCAGTCCAGGGCGATTACCTGGTAATTCTTGGCGAGGGCGGACAGAATGCCCGGCAAGCCCCAGTTCGTTTTGATGTCGGCCGCGAAGCCGTGAATCAATACAAGCGGCTCTCCCTTACCTTCGACCACGTAATGAATTCTCACGCCATCTGAGTCAAAAAAATGGTCCTCGGCACGGGCAAGCCGGGGAAGCAGAAGTAGCACCAATGCGGAAAACTTCCAAAACTTGATCTTTGCCATGGCCATCCTCCCCAGGCAGCGGCCCGAAGCCGCGAACGGAACCGTTAGGGGCTGAAGGTAACAAACCTGGTCCTTGTGGACAAGGGATCGGCGAGCGGGGCTGCGTAAGCGCCCCGAGTCTTGAGCCGGCGAATTGTGCGCAAGCTTCCACAAAGCGCGCGTTTCTTTCTCAATGCCGGATGCGCCTCTGGTTTCCTATCATCCGAGGTTTTCCGCTATGTACGGTGAATAGGGCTTGCTTACCGCCCAGACCGGGAAGTACCATCCCTGTGCACCTCGAAGTTGCCTCTTTTACGGCCTGCGGTTTCTTTTCTCCCAACTACCCCGCTTTCGCGTCTCGGAGATTCGCTATGCGACGCTTCACTCTTCCCGGTTTGTTCTTGCTCTTTCTGTTTGCATGGCTCCAGGTCGGCTGTTCCAAGAAGGCGGAACCCAGACCCGCAGTCGAGAGGGAAGTCCCCGTCGCCGTCGATGAAAAGAAGCCTGATCCGGCCGGCGACTCAGGAGCCGAGAAACCGGCTAACCTCGATGAAATACCTTCACCCGACGCCGGGGCAGCTGCCAAGAAAGAAAAATATGATGCTGCGTTGCTGGATGCCTTGAACCTCGTCGCCGACCACAGGCTGGCCGCCGGTTTGCTGAAGATGCGCGACGCGAAGGACCTTCTCGACACCAAGGAAATCCAGGAGGAAATTGACAAACTTCAGAAACGCATCGATCAACAGGAAGCCATTCAGAGCACGACTCAGGCCATTCAGACCGTCCTCGCCGACGGCAACCCTGAGGACGCCACCCGCCTGGCCACGGCGGGCTTACAGCAGTTTGGCGGCGGGGACAACGCCTATCAACTTGCCAAACTCAAGCGCGAGGCCGACGCCCTCAATATCGCCTCGATTAATGATCCGGAGGAACATCGTAAGCAGCTCTTGACGGAGGCCAAGGCTGCGATGGACGACAAGAATCTGCGCGCCGCCGCCATCGCGTATGAGGAGGCCCTGCAAATCAAGGACGACGCCGACCTGCGCAAGGAACTCGACGATCTGCACGCCGCGCTCGCCAAATACGACGACAACCTGCGCCGTGCCGTCGATCTCCGCAAGGATCCGGCCAACCTCGAAGACGCACTTGCCGCCTTGAAGGAGGCACAAGCCGCCTGGGATACGGTGCAAATCCGCCAGGAGATCGATAATTACACCCTGGCTTTGCAGAAGCGCCGCGATCGATTAAGCGTGGCGGATTTTGAGGTTTGGGGCGACGTCGGCATCCCCGCAGCCGGCAAACGCTTTGCCGAGGAACTTCTGCCGGCGTTCAAGCCGCGCTTCGATCTCGCCGAACGCGAACAACTTGGCAAGATCATCGAGGAACTCAAACTGCAGCAAAGCGACCTGGCCGACAATGACAAGGGCCGGCAGGAAGTTGGCCGCCTGGCCAAGATCCGCTACCTGGTCCTCGGCAGCATTACCAGCAAGGCCGGCATCACGGTCAACGCCCGGCTTGTCGACGTGCAAACCGGCTTTATCGTCCAGACGGCAAAACTGGCTGCCGGGACGCCGGAAGATTTGATTGGCAAGCTGCCCGAGTTAGCCAATTTGCTCATGATGAATGATGAGCAAAAGCTGGCCCGCGAGCAAGAGCTGGCCAAGGAAGCCGCCGCGGCCGAGGTCAAGCCGAGTGCCCTGGCGCAGCTGCCCCCGCCGCCCGCCGCCGCCGATCAGAGGCCGCCGGCGCCGGTCCTCATGTTCAATCCGCGGCCGCCGGCGCTAGGCGGTTTGCAACTTCAAGACTTCAACCAGTTCCAACCCCCACCGGCCGGCGCCCTCGTGCCACCCGTGTTTGTCGTTGTCGATCCCGTTCGTGAGCGGCTGTTCCAGTTGGCCATTGAACTGGGAGACAATCTTTTTCGAAGAGGCCGATTCCGAGAGGCTCAGTTCCAGTACAACCTGGCTCTAAACCTGATGCCGAACCGCCCCGAGGTTCTGATCCGCCTAGACAACCTACAGCCCTTTCTCCTCCCCATAGGGATCGTCGATCCGCTTCAGCCGGTTGTGCTCCCCATCCCGGCCCAGATCGCGGTTTTCAACTTCGCGGCCATCGGCGATCCGCTCTTTGAGCGGTCAGGTTTCGGGAGTTGGACGGCCGACAACCTAGCGCCGTATTTCTTGCCGTCGTTCGGCGTAGTTGATCGTGGTGTCGTCAATTTTTACATGTCCCGGCTCGGCCTGACCATGCGCGACGTTCTTCGCGATCCTTACACGCGCCTGTGGCTAGGCCGGGCGATGAATGTCCGATACTTCCTGTTTGGCACGGTTCGACAGGGACCGCGCGCCGTTGTGCGGCAACTGGAAGTCACTACTCACCTGATCGACGTTGAGTTCGGCTTTGAAGCCGGCAGGGGCGACATTATTGTTAATAGCCCGACGGAATTAAGGCTGCGGTTGCCCGAATTGGCCCAGCTAACTCTCTTGCCGCCCGATCAGCGCCTCGTTTTTGCTCGCGAAAATGAGGATGCTCGCAGGTTACTACTTGAGGCCAAGGTAAAGCTCGGCAACGGCGAAATCGATGTCGCCATCGACCTTTTCAAGAGGCTTCGCCACCGGCGGCCGAACAATGTTGAGGTGGCCGTCCTCCTACAACAGGCGAATCAACAGGCTCAAGTCGCCGCATTTGACGCCGGACGCCGCCAACAGCTTCTTCAAGATCAACTCTTGCTGAATCAAGCCCAACAGCAACAAATTGGCCTGGCCCGGGAAGCCGATGCCCTGCGCATTCTGGCCTCCCAACAAGCCATCGGCCTTGGCGACGCCAACCAGCGCGCCCGCCAAGCCCGGCGCGATCAGGCGTACGATCGATTGCTCGCTCAGGCCCTGACTGCGCAACGGCAAAATAACGTCAACGTCACGGTGCAAATCTTGGAAAGCGCCGTCGCTCTCAAGCCTAATGATGACGGCTTCCGGCAACTTGCGCTCGCCCGTGCCAAGGCCGAGGAGTCGACCCGTGCTCGGGCCGCCGAAGCTCAGGCCCAACAAGAAAGAGCACTACGACAACAGCGCGAATCCGAATTGGCTCAAGCAAAAACCCAATTGGAACAGGAGCGTCTCAACCGGAACCAGACGGACCTTCTCCTCCATAAAGCCCAACGGACCCGCGATGAAAGCGCTTATCGGCAATCCGTTGATAACGCGAAAGACTTCGTCACCAAGCAGCAATTCGACCAGGCTACTGCCGCGCTGCAAACCGCGCAACAGTTACGCCAAACGGACGAAGTCAAGACCATGCTGGCCAGTGCATTGAACGCTCAGGCACAGGCCAACCTGGAGACCAAGGACGCCGCCGAGCGAGCCAAGCTGGAGCAACAACTCAAGGACGAGAAGGAACGCCGTCAAAAAGCCGAGGCGGAGGCCAAGCGCAACGCCGACCTTTACACTCAAACACTCAAGATCGCTCAAGACGCCTTGGCTCAGAAGAAATTCGATCAGGCCGCCGTGAAGTTCCAGGAAGCCGGCAAGGTGTTCCAGACCGATGTCGTCCTGACCGGTCTCAAGGCCGCTCAAGACGGCAAGGCGAAACAGCAGGAGCAAACGGATGCCGCCCTCCGCAAGCAACTCGAAGAACGCAAGCGCGAGGACGATTTCAAGCAGGCCCTGGCTCAAGGACAAACGGCTTTCGACGCCAAACAGTTTGACAAGGCGATTGCCTCGCTCAAGCAGGCCGCCACGCTCAAGCCCGACAACGTCGATGCCCAGGCCGCGCTGGCCAAAGCCCAGCAGGCCCGCAGCGACGCGCTAGCCAAGGCGGATCAGGCGGAAGCACAAGCCAAACTACAGGCCGATGCCCGCAAGGCGTTTGACGGTTTGATCAAGTCGGGCCGCGATTTGTTGGCATCCAAACAGTACGACGGCGCCATCAAGGCCTTTACCGATGCCGGCAAATTAATGCCGAATGACGCAACCGCGGCCTCTCTGCTGCAACAAGCGCAAAAGGCCAAGGTCGATGGCGCGGCCATGGCAAACGATGCCGCCGCCAAGCAGAAGCTTCAGAAAATCCTAAGCGACGTCCGAGGGGCGAGCAGTGCGGGCAAGTTTGACCTGGCCGACAAGGCCCTCGCCGATGCCAAGAAGTTCGCGCCTCAGGATCCCGCCGTAGTGCAAGCGACCAAGGATCTGAGCGAGGCACGGACGATGGCCGCGACCGACACGGCCAACAAGCAACAAGCCAAGCAACTTCTCAGCGACGCCCAGGCCGCGCTCAAAGCCGGCAAGCTCGACCAGGCCGATAAAGCCCTCGCCGATGCGAAGAAGCTCGCGCCCCAGGATCCCGCTGTCCTGGGAGCACTCAAGGATCTGGGGCAGGCTCAGGCGATGGCTTTAAAGGATGCGGACCAGAAGCGCCGGCTCGACGCTTACAAGAAAGCCATGGACGCCGGCCGCGACGCCATCAAAATCAAGAAATACGAGGATGCCGTCGCCGCCTTTACTGAAGCCGGCAAGCAAATGCCCGGTGACAAGAACGCGGCTGACTCGCTCAACATGGCCAAAACCAAGGCCAAGGAGATGGCCGCCGAGGCGACTGCCCAGAAGCAACTTCAGCGCGTTCTAAGCGACGCGCAGACCGCCATCAAGGCCGGTCAGTTCGATCAAGCGGGCAAAGCGCTAATCGATGCCAACAAGCTGGCGCCGCAAGATCCTTCTGTGTTGCAAGCCGCCAAGGATCTGGAAACCGCCCGTGCGATGGCAGCCAATGAGGCGGTGAAAAAGCAAAAGATGATTGATTACCAAAAGGCCGTCAAGACCGGCCGTGAAGCCTTGGCCGCGAAAAAATATGACGAAGCCATCAAGGCGTTCACCGAAGCGGGCACGCTGCTTCCGGGCGATAGGGATGCCGCCGGCCTCGTCAAGTTAGCCGAGAAAGCCAAGGCCGACGCCGCCAAACCGGCGACCGACCCCGACGCCAAGAAGAAAGCCGATTTCGCCCGCCTGATGGATCAAGGCCAAAAACTCCTGGCCGCCAAGCGCCCCGCCGAGGCCGTGAGCACATTCCAGGATGCCCTCAAGCTCATGCCCAATGACGCCGCCGCCAAGGCGTCGCTTCAAAGAGCGCAGAAGGCGCTCGACACCGCCAAACCGGCAACGCCTGCGATTCCCGCCGAGTATGTCCGCCAAATGCAAATAGGCGCCGCGCTTGATAAGCAGCAGCGTTACGCCGATGCCGTCAAGGCCTACAACGCGGCCTTAAAGGCTCTTCCCAATGACGCCAAGGCCACCAACGCACTCGGCTTCTCGCAGCACATGGCGGATGGGATAAAGCTCTTCACGACGCGGAAATTCCCCGACGCTGCCAAAGAATTCGAAGCCGCCCTCGGCGTTTCCCCGGATGACGCGACCGCCAAGGCCCTGCTCAAGCGGGCCAAAGATGGGAAATGACGATGGCCTAACTTGCTAAGGTAGAATCTCAGAAACGGCGAGCAAACCAACCTTCTTGCCGCCAAGGACTACGGGTATGGACTCGCCCGGTTTGAAATCCTGCCGCTTGCGATAGTCCGGCTTCTTACCGGGCCCGGTAGGGTCGGTAGAGACCTCGATCAGTTTATCGATAAGGTTGACAATCCAGTACACGGGAATGCGCGCCTGAGCATAGATCCGCTTCTTAATGGTGCGATCGCGATCTACGGAGGCGTCTGAGACTTCGACCAGGAGGCCTACTTCATGAGGAAAAGGGTGGCGCTTTAGATAGTCACGCCGCCTGCCCTTTACCACAGAAACATCCGGCTCCGGCTCACTGGTTTTGGTCGTAATGGGTTCCTGCGAACTGACAAACCAATCGGTAGGAAGCAAAGGGCCGATGGCTTCTCGGATCAGTTGAGAAACCACGCTGTGAGGCGGATTCTTGGACATCTTGATTACCAACCATCCTTCCAGCAATTCAACAGGATCATCATCCGTGAGAATGCCTTTATCGATCATTTCGTGGTACTGATCGACCGTGAAGCGCATGATTGGTTCATCCGGAACTGGTCCGCTTCCATAGAAGGTGGGCGGAATCGGAGGAGCTGCTGCGGACATTGATAATCCTCCTCGGCGAGATTTAGCGAACGGCAGCGTGGTTCTCTAAAGGAAATTCCTCCAGTGTATCGGTCATTGAGGAATCGATTTTTTGGCAACCTTCATAAGGAGCCGCAAAGCATCGTTGACCGATTTGGCATTCGGGAATGCGGCCGCCACCTCTGGAGAGAGCAAGACGAGATTTGTGCCGGCTCGATACCTTTCTGCGTACTTTCCTCGAACAGCGCCCTGGAGTTGTGAAAAATTATACTCCGGGCGCAACTCGTCTTCTTTGGCGGGCTTAGCTTTCCTCTTCATAAAACTTCCTTTCGCGCCCTCCAGCATATTCCATGATTGCACCTTTGCTTTTTTATTAGAACCCCTTCCCCTTCGTCGTTGTCTTGACCCGGCAAATCGCCTTATCCGCCGCGATATACAGGACGCTGCCGTCGTCGCCCCAGTTGCAGTTGGCGGTGGCCACGCCGGTGGCGAGGGTGCCAAGCAGTTTGCCGTCCGGGCTGAAGACGTGCAGACCGCCCGGGCCGGTTGCGAAGAGGTTGCCGGCCTTGTCCACCTTCATGCCGTCGGGCAGGCCCTTTTGCTTGGCTTTTACCCATTCGGTTGAATCGAAGAAGACGCGGCCCTTGCCCAAAGTGCCATCCTCCTTCACGTCGTACGCCATCCACACGGCCTTGTCCGGATCGGACACGGCAATGTAAAGCGTCTTTTCATCGGGAGAAATCGCGATGCCGTTGGGACGAGTCAGGTCTTTCGTTAGAAGGGTCAGCTTGCCGTCCTTGGAAAGCCGGTAGACGCCGCAGAAATCCAGTTCACGAGCCGGATCGTCCCAGTTCTTCTCCAGGCCGTAGGGGGGATCGGTGAAGTAAAGATCGCCGTTGGACTTGTAGACCAAATCATTGGGACTGTTGAAGCGCTTGCCTTCGAACTTGTCGGCCAGCACGGTCTTATGATCGTCCTTTTCCAGGCGGGTAATGCGCCGGTCGCCGTGTTCGCAGAGGACGAGCCGGCCATCGGAATCGAGCGTCAAGCCGTTGGATCCCGGCTCGCCGACGCGCCGCTTGGTGCCCGTATAGCCTGCCGGGGTCATGTAAACGCTTTTGCCTTCGCCTTCCTTCCATTTCCAGATCAGGTTCTTGGGGATGTCGGAGTAGAGCAAGAATTTGCCGTCGGGCACCCAGACGGGCCCTTCGGTCCAATCCATGCCGTCGGCCAGCTTCTCGATGACGGCGTTTTTCGGAATGAGCTGATCGAAGGCCGCGTCCTTGCGCTCGATCGTGCCCATGGTGAGATAGCCCTTGTCATTCTCAACGGGTTTGGAATGAAGCAGGCCGGTAGTCAGAAGAACAGCCGCGACGGTCAGCAAGACAAACGCACGAACGGTTTTCATGAAAGTTCCTCGGGAGAGTAGATGGGATTGGAATGATGAACGATGAATTTCATCGTTCATCATTCCTTGCTGTTAATCCTTGGCGGCTGGTTCTTTATTGGATGCGGGCAATGGCTTGTACTCGATCTTCCTGAACTTCACCACCGTGCCGGGGTCGTGCTGTTGCAAGGCAAAGTGGCCTTTAGAGTAGGTGTTATTCTTGTCCACGAAATCGACGGTCGTTTCACCGTTGACTTTGATGATGATGTGGTTGCCCTCGGCGATGACCTCCTGCGTGAACCACTCATCGGGCTTATGCAGAGCCTTGAGGACGAGAATCTTTTCCTTATCGTCCTTCGACAGTTTCGAGTTAAACGACGGATACAGGCTTCCGGTGCGGATTGGGTCGCCGTGCGTGCTGTTGATCTGAGCTTCATAGCCCTTAGGGAAACTGCGACCGAACTGCGTGCGGAAGAATTGGCCGCTGTTGCCGTGGTCGTTGATCATGGCCTCGACGCGATAGCGGAAGTTCTCGTAGTCGCCTTTCTCTGAGAACAAGTGGCCGGCTGGTCCGCTGCCGATCAGAATGCCGTCCTTAACCTCCCATTTGGCCTTGTCTTCGGGATGCGCTTTCCAGCCAGTCAAGTCTTTGCCGTTGAAAAGCTGAACCCAGCCTTCCTTGGCGTCGTCGTTCTTTTTGCCTTCCTTCTTCGCCTCATCCGCAAACACAACGAACCCAGCCATGAGCATCAGGCTCAGGCTGACGAATGATTTCATCATGGTGTGACTCCTTGCTTGGTAATTGAATCAACTCAAGAGGGGGGATTAGGAATCATGGAATAGGGAATAGCAATCGCTGTCCTAGTCCTGATAAGGATTCCCAACTCCCTACTCCCTTCCTTCTTCAACGGTTTCTTGCTTTTGGTTTCATCTCATTCACCCACACACCCCCCTTTTTGTGGTTGCTAGGCCCCCTCCGGGCTGGTTGGCGCGGTGTGGGGCAGGTTTTCAACCTGCCTTTCTTGCGCGGTGTGGGGCAGGTTTTCAACCTGCCTTTCTTGCGCGGTGTGGGGCAGGTTTTCAACCTGCCTTTCTTGCGCGGTGTGGGG
>Ga0185299_10000852_pt1 | contig 71136 bp, 65 predicted proteins | sample PaiPotPPA55metaG_FD_128002 | JGI IMG/M metagenome (GOLD analysis project Ga0185299, IMG submission 128002) | Iron sulfur acid spring bacterial and archeal communities from Banff, Canada, to study Microbial Dark Matter (Phase II) - Paint Pots PPA... ...
CGGCGTGTTCGGCCTGGTCGGTGCCGGCCGCACCGAGACATTCAAGATCGTCGCCGGCGTTCTGAAGCGCGATTTCTTCCACGGCGGCGAAGTGATCCTGCACGGCAAGCCGGTACGCTACCGCGTTCCCGCGCCCGCGGTGCGCGCCGGCATCGCCTATGTCACCGAAGACCGCAAGGTCGAGGGTTTTTTCGAGACCATGTCGGTCGCCCGCAACATCTATCTCGGGCTGCTCGCCAAGCTTCCGGGCGGCCGCTTCTTCCTGTCCCGGCGCGAGGCCGACAAGGTCGGCGGCAGCTGGGTCCAAAAGCTCAAGGTGCGCGCGACCGGCAACGACATGAAGGTCGTGGAACTGTCGGGCGGCAACCAGCAGAAAGTCGTGATCGCGAAATCGCTGGTGCAGGACCCGGACCTGATCATTTTCGATGAGCCGACGCGGGGCGTCGATGTCGGCGCGATCGTCGAGATCCACGAATTGATTCAGCGGCTCGCCGACGAAGGCAAGGCTGTCGTCGTGATCTCCTCCTATCTGCCCGAGATCATGGCGCTGTCCGACCGCATCCTGGTGTCGAGGCAAGGCAAGGTGGTCGAGGAGTTTTCGGCGCTGGAAGCAACCGAAGAGAAGATCATGTACGCGGCGGTGCATTGAAGGGTCCGGGCAGCGGATCGTTAGTTTGGGCGCCATCAAGCTTCTTTTTTGGGATATAGCCAAAGCGCACGCCGGTCACACAGCGCTCAGCCGCCACCTCGAACCGCAGGGTCGCTCCGATGCTTGGTATCTCCTATCTTCCCGAACACATGGGCATCGCGACGCTCGAGCCCGCGGGCCCGTTCGTGGCGGGATCGTACGTTGCGCTGACCCTGACCTACACCGCGGGCAAATTCGGCATCGACGATACCGGCGACCTCAAGATCGTCTGGCGTGGAACGTCCGACATGGGCAAGCCGCAATTCACCGAACCGGCGTCGGCCAATTACACCACCGTCGAGGCATCGAACGGCGCGGTCCTGCACGGCCGGGTCGATCGCAATTTTACCCGGCCCTGGGTCAACGCGCTGTCGATCAGGGTGGGCCGCGGTTTCCTGCGCAGCGGCGAGACCATCACCATCCGCCTCGGCGACACGCGGCAAGGCTCGCCGGGGCTGCGTCTGCAGACCAATGTCGAGCCGACCTTCGAATTCAAGGTACTGGTCGACGCGTTCGCGACCTATCAATTCACCGAACTTCCGAAATCGCCCGAGATCGCGCTGGTTGCGGGCCCGGCGGCGCGCTGGAAGGCGCTCGTTCCGAGCCAGAATATCGTCGGCGAGCCGTTTCGCCTCTGCATCGTCGCCGAGGATCGCTGGGGAAATCCGACAGCGAGCGGCGTCGGCCCGGTCAAGCTCAGGACTTCCTCGGCGATCGAAGGATTGCCGGACGCCGCCGTGACGCCGCGTGAGAACGGCACGTTCATCGTCAAGGGATTGGTTGCAAATGCGCCCGGCGATGTCGACATCGATATCCTGGACCGGCACGGCGCGTTGCTTTGCCGCTCGACGCCGCTGCGCGTGGTCGCGAGCGCGCCCTACCGGCATTATTGGGGCGACCTGCATGCGCAAAGCGAAGAGACCATCGGCACCAATTCGGCCGCCGACTATTTCGCTTATGCCCGCGACAAGGCGTTCGTCGATATCGTCGGGCACCAGGGCAATGATTTTCAGATCACCGACGCGTTCTGGAAGACCCTCAATGATCTGACACGCGAATTCAACGACCCGGGCCGTTTCGTAGCGCTGCCCGGCTATGAGTGGTCGGGCAATACCGGCATGGGCGGCGACCGCAACGTGTTTTATCGGGCGGAAGGCAGGCCGATCCGCCGTTCCTCGCGAATTCTCGTCTCCGATCCCTCCAGCGAGGATTGCTACACCGCCGATGAATTGTTCGCCGCGCTCGCGCGCAGCAACGAAGACGCGATCGTCATCGCCCATGTCGGCGGCCGTTATGCCGACATCAAGCTCGCGCACGACGGCCGTTTCGAACGCGCGGTCGAGGTTCACTCGACCTGGGGCACCTTCGAATGGCTGTTGCACGACGCGTTCGACCGCGGCTATCGCGTCGGCATCGTCTGCCACAGCGACGACCACAAGGGACGGCCGGGCGCCACGCAACCCGGCGCCTCCACCTTCGGCGCGATCGGCGGGCTGACCTGCTATCTGATGCCAAAGCTCGACCGCGACGCGGTATTCGCCGCGCTGCGCCAGCGCCGCCATTACGGCACCACCGGCACGCGCCTGTTCATGTCGGTGAAGGGCACGTTCGGCGAGCCGGTGCCGCAATATTCCGACGATCCGCTGTTGGGGCCGACGACCTCGCAACCATCGAGTGAGGTGCAAATGGGCGCCATCGTCGCCAATGGCGACGTGCCCATGCAGTTGAGCACGGAGGTGATCGGTTCATGCCCGATCGAGCGGGTCGACATCTTTCACGGCAAGACCCTGATGCGCACCGTTCGGCCGTATTCGCCTGATGACCTCGGAAAACGAATCCGGGTGATGTGGAGCGGAGCGGAATATCGCGGGCGCGGGCGTGAAGTTAACTGGCGCGGCAAGGCCAGCGTGCCGGGCAACCGCATCGAACGGGTCGAGGCGGTGAATTTTCTCAACCCGGATAAACCGCTGCGCCAGGACAATGGCGTGATATCCTGGGATTCCGTCACCACCGGCAACATGGCGGGTTTTGACCTCTGGCTCGAATCCGGGCGAACGGGCGTGCTTTCGATCGAGACCAACATCGTCTCGGCGCAGTGCGATCTCGCCGGCCTCGATGACGGCGAACGCGTGTTCGAGGCCGGCGGTCTCGGCCGGCAACTGCGGATCTATCGCTTGCCGGAAAGCAAAGAGGTGACGTCGATGCACATCACGCACGAGGTCACCGAGAGCGCACAGGCCGGCCGCGATGTCCCGGTCTATGTCCGCGTGACCCAGGAAGATGGCCATCAGGCCTGGTCGAGCCCGATCTATCTGATCGAGGCGCCGTGAGCCCTCGCCTCGGATGAAGATCGTAGGCGGGTCGGCGCAGCGTAACCCGCCGCTTCGGGTCGCTAATCCGCCCTACCGGCTTTCGGAAATGCAGATTCGATTGTCAAACAGCGAGAGGATGTGCGTCCGCATTCTCGCGGCGCGATGCGCCCGAGCTTTGCGTCGATTGCCGCCCTCTGAATGAACAAGAGGGCGCAGAGAAAGCCGGGTGCGCGCTGCACCCGCGGTCTCGTGTGCAAAAATGCACAAAAAAGCGCACACGAGCATACAGGTTCAGCGGAGGCAATCCGGCTTTCCCTGCGCAGTGGTTTACGGCTTATTCCGTGCTCTCCCCGGTGACCGGGCTTTCTTGCCACCGTCATCCCCGAGAAGCTTGCTTCTCGAGAACTTGACGCCAGCATCGGGGCGCCAGGACCACACGGCTTCGCCGTCCGCGACAACAGCGTTCGTCATTCGCCGCTCTCGCGTCCACCGCATCCCACCGCGCGTTCGTGACGATCGCGACCCGCCCCTCTCATCGGGTGAGACACGCAAAGCTAGATCACTGATTTGCCCGACGGGTTAAGCGGAAATTTGCCCGTCGGGTTGTTTTGTCGCAGCTCGGGTCGAAGCGAAACCCGTCGTGACAATCGCGACATGCGATGGGTTTCGCAAGTTTGCAGGGCGGGCAAAGCGAAACGCGCCCACCCTTCAAGTGTTGATGCGGATGATCGGTGGGCACGGCGCAAAGAGCGCCTTTGCCCACGCGCTGCTATCACGAGATCACCGGCCGCGAATGCCGCTCTCGCACCCACGCAGGAACAACGCCGCGCAGCGGCGCACACGCGCCTCGATCTGGGGGCGCGACGGCAGCGGCACGTGGCCGAACAGCGCAGCGCGGCGCGGCGCCGATGTGACCATGCCGAGCAGCATGTCGGCGGCCTCGTCGACATCGTCGAGCGCGATCAAGCCGCGGCTTACTTGCACCCGCAGCCAATCCGCCAGCGCCGCTCCGGTGCGCACAATGGCGTTGCGATAGAACACCCCCGCGAGATCGGAAAACTTGCCGGTCTCCTGCAGGATGATGCGCTGGATCGCGATCACTTCTTCGTCAAGCGCGAGATCCGCGCAGATCATCAGCGCGGCGCCGAGTGCCGTTTCGATATCGGTGTGATCACCAGTCTGCAGCTCGACCTCGAAGGCGACACGGTCGAGGCGGTCGGACACCATGCCTTCGAACAAGGCGGCCTTGTTCGGGATCAGGCGATACAGCGTCTTGGTGGAGACACCTGCCAGCCGCGCCACCGTCTCCATGCTGGTCGCGGCGTAGCCGCCGACGGCAAATTCGTGGCGCGCCGCCTCATAAACGATCTGGCGGGTTTCGTCGTCGGGACGCACTTGCGGGCGGCCGCGGCAGCGCTGGCCCTGGTCAGTGTCCCGGGCCGTGTCGTCTTGGGTGGTATCGATCTCAGCCATGCTTTTACATGATGCCTGTCATTCCATTGACAGTCCGAACATAGGCGCTATTTTGGAAAACATCAAGTTTCCTAATTCGGCGAACCGACGGCCTTCCAGGAGCACATGCCATGACCCGCCATTCCACCACATTCGAAGCCGAACGTCCGGTTCCGGTCGGCGACGCCGTCGGGGACCTTTTGCCGGAAGCCGTCGAGAAAGACCCCGCCCCGTCCCCCGCGGCTACGAAAAAGTTCAATTTTCGCAAAGCCTTAATGGCGGGAGCGGCGGTCGCCGTGCTGGCCGGCGCGGCCTGGTATGGCTGGGAATATGTGACGGTCGGCCAATATCTGGTTTCGACCGATGACGCCTATGTGAAGGCCGACAACACCACCGTCGCGCCCAAGGTCTCAGGTTACCTCGATCAGGTGTTGGTCGGCGACAACGAGCGCGTCAAGGCCGGGCAGATTCTGGCGCGGATCGACCAACGCGATTTCAAGGTGGCGCTCGACCAGGCCAAAGCCGACGTCGCCGCAGCGGGCGCCGCGATCGCCAGCAAGCAGGCGCAGCTCGGCGTTCAGCAGGCGGTGATCGACGCCGCCAAGGCAACGGTCGACGTCGACAATGCGACGGTGACTTTCGCGGCTCAAGAGAACAAGCGTTACACGGATCTCGCGGCGACCGGCTACGGCAGCGTACAGAACGCCCAGCAAGCGCAGTCGCGCAACGCCGGCGCACGAGCCGCGATCGCGCGTGATACCGCCAACCTTGCCTCCGCATTAAAACAGGTAGACCTGCTCAAGGCAGAGATCGTTCAGGCAAACGCAACGCTTGCGCGCGCGCAAGCCCTGCAAAGCCAGGCCGAGCTCAATCTCGGTTACACCACGATCGTCGCGCCGATCGACGGCGTCGTCGGCAATCGGACCTTGCGCATCGGCCAGTTCGTGCAGGCCGGCACGCAACTGATGTCGCTGGTGCCGGTGGAGGGCGCCTATGTCGTCGCGAACTACAAGGAAACGCAGCTCACCGACGTGCGCGAGGGCCAGGCGGTGGACATCGCCGTCGACATGTTCCCGGGCCAGCGTGTGCACGGCCATGTCGACAGCATCGCGCCGGCCAGCGGCCAGGAATTCGCGCTGCTGCCGCCGGATAACGCCACCGGCAATTTCACCAAGGTGGTGCAGCGCATCCCGGTAAGGATCGCGCTCAACCGCGACAACAGCGCTGCCGTCGAATTGCGCCCGGGCATGTCGGTGATTCCGACGATCGAGACCAAGTCGCAAGCTCCGTCGCAAGCCCGCGGCCCCGGGACGGGAGCCGTTTCCAAAGTGTTGAAGGCGTCTTTCGGAGGGTAACGCCGTGTCCAATACCGCCATCTCGGCAATGTCTGTGCCGGTATCCCCTCAGCCAACGCGCGCGGTCGATCCGAACCGCGCCAGCGTGATGGTCTGGATCACCGTGCTCGCGGCCATGATCGGATCGTTCATGGCGATCCTCAACATCCAGATCACCAACGCCTCGCTGCTCAACATCGAAGGCGGCATCGGCACCGGTGTCGACAACGGATCGTGGATCTCGACCTCGTATCTGATCGGCGAGATCGTGGTGATCCCGCTCACCGATTATCTCTCCAGGGTATTTTCGTTCCGCCGCTATATGCTCGCGAGTGCTGCGCTGTTTGCGGTTTTCTCGGTCGCCTGCGCCTTCACCCACGATCTGCCCTCGATGATCGCGATGCGCGGCTTGCAGGGCTTTGCCGGCGGCGTCCTGATCCCGATGGCGTTCACGCTGGTGCTGACAAAACTGCCGAAACCGCAGCAACCGATCGGGCTTGCCGCTTTTGCGCTGTCGGTGACCTTTGCGCCCGCGATCGGCCCCACCATCGGCGGTTACCTCACCGAGAATTACGGCTGGCAGACCATCTTTTACGTCAATGTGGTTCCGACCATCGTGATGGTGAGCGCGCTCTATCTGACGCTGGAACGCCAGCCGATGCAGTTCAAGCTGCTGAAAGAAGGGGACTGGGCCGGCATCTTCACCATGGCCGTCGGACTGTCAGCGCTGCAGACCGTGCTCGAGGAAGGCAACAAGGACGACTGGTTCTCTTCGCCCTTCATCGTGCGTCTTGCGATTGTCGCGGTGGTGAGCCTGTCGCTGTTCGTCTGGATCGAGCTTTCGATCGAAAAGCCGCTGATCCGGCTGCGGCTCTTGAAGCAGCGTAATTTCGGCTTCGGCACCATGGCAACGACGTTGTTGGGGTTCGCGCTATTTGGATCGGTTTATATCCTGCCCGCCTATCTCGGCCAGGCGCAGGGTTACAATTCCGAGCAGATCGGCGCGGTGCTGGCGTGGACCGGCCTGCCGCAACTGCTGCTGATTCCGCTGGTGCCGAAATTGATGCAACGCTTCGATACGCGCTATATCGCCGTCACCGGGCTGCTGATTTTCGCCTATAGCTGCTTCATGAACACCGAAATGTCGCTCGACTATGCCGGCGACCAGCTCTGGATCCCGAACATCGTGCGCGCCATCGGTCAGGCCTTGGTGCTGACCCCGCTGACCTCGGTGGCAACCGGCAATATCGCCCCGCAAGACGCAGCCGCCGCATCGGGCATCAGCAACATGCTGCGCAATCTCGGCGGCGCGATCGGCACCGCGATACTTGCCACCGTGATCACCAAGCGCGAGCAATTCCACTCCAACATCATCGGCCAGTCGGTCACGCTCAGCCGCGAGGAAGTACGCGCCCGTATCGCGCAAATGACGGACTTCTTCATCAGCCACGGCGTGCCGGATCCGGCGGCAGCCCGTCAGCAGGCGATCATCGCCCTCGGCAAGGTGGTCAAGCAGCAGGCGCTGGTAATGGGCTTCAGTGACACGTTTGCGGTGATCGGCGCAGTCCTGGTGCTTGCCGCGATCGCCGTCGCCTTCACGCGCAAGGTGAAAAAGGCAAGCGGGGCCGCCGCCGCGCATTAACCGTACAGGATGGGTTGAGCGCAAGCGAAACCCATCACCGCGTCGGGAGCCATTGATGGGTTTCGCCGCGCTCTAGCCGTCCTACAAGTCGCAGCAAGCGGTCACACCTCGATCACGCGCTCGATATCAACCCGGCGGCAGTCCATCTCATATTCAAGGTCGACCACCGGCGGCCGACAAAACTGCCAGGTCAGGCCCGGACGCAGCGCGCCGCGCCTGCCCAGTTCGCTCTCCAGGAACGGAAACACATCGCGAATGGTGTAGAGTTGCACCGCGGTGGTATCTTGCCAGGTGCCGGAGAACGCGCTCATGCGCCGCTCCATTTCGTTCAGCACAAATTTTGCTTTTTCCAGCATCCCCTCCGGGCTGATGTCACCGAGGCGAACCGCAGAGTCGCGGTAATTTGCCTTGCCCTCGACCGACTCGCCGCTGCCGGAAACGACGAACGAGGCCGGCGCGTTCGGCGCCATGGTCGCAAACGAGAAAGCATGAAAACCCGGCTCCGTGGGGGGATCGAGCTTCGGGCAGACATTGCTGCGCGCGACCGGGTTGACGCCGTCCTTCATCACCGCCCATTCGATCAGCGTCTTGATGTAGATTTCATTGAAGGCCCTGAAACCGTCTTCGGTGAACGGCGCGGGTGAGCGCAGTTCGCAGGCGCCGAACGCCGTCAGCGGCCGGCCGGCGGCCTTGATGATCTCCGCGATCTTCGCAAATCCCTGCTTCAGCGGAACCACGCGCGAGAAACGCACTCGCTCGATGGCAAACCCGGGGAGTGCGCCGATGCCGCAGGAATATTGGCTGACGCCCGGCATGAAACGGTAGCCGCTGTTGTTGGCTTCGATGGTCTCGATCATGGAGATCTCCCTAAAATTTGCAGTTGAGCGTTTCAATCATCGAGCACGCCGAGATAGGCCTCGCGAATGATGGGATCGGCCAGCAATTCCGTGCCCGAACCGGTGCGGACGATGCGGCCCATGTCCATCACACAGGCGGAATGGCAGAGGTCGAGCGCGGTGGTGACGTCCTGCTCGACCAACAGGATCGACATCCCCTCGCCGTTCAGCGCCCGCAACGCCGCGACCAGTTGCTCGACCAGAAGCGGCGATAGTCCCAGCGACAATTCGTCAATCATCAGAAGCCGCGGCGCGCTCATCAGGCCGCGGCCGATCGCGCACATCTGCTGTTCCCCGCCGGACAGCGTGGCGGCGGCCTGGTTGCGGCGCTCGCGCAGTTTCGGGAATGTCGCATAGACCCGATCGAGATCGCGGTTAAGCTCGCCGCGGCCGATTTTTCTCGAATAGGCCCCCATCAGGAGATTGTCTTCGACGCTCATCGCGCCGAACAATCGCCGTCCTTCCGGAACGTGGACGATACCGTGCGTGAGAATTTCGGCAGATGTATCGCCGGTCAGGTCCCGTCCTTCCGAGAAATAATGACCGCCTTGCGTTGGAATCAGGCCCGACAGCGCGCGCATCAGGGTGGTCTTGCCGGCGCCGTTGGAGCCGATCAGCGCAGTGATCTCGCCGCGGCGCACGGCCATGTCGATGCCCCACAGCACCTGGATTTCCCCGTAGCCTGCGGAAAGCTCCTGCAATTCGAGGATCAGGCTAGCCATGCGCGGCATTCCGTTGCGCGTATTGGTGTCCGAGATAGGCCTCAATCACGCCGGGGTTCTTGATGATTTCGCGCGGCGCTCCGTCGGCGATCAGCGCGCCATTGTGCAGCACCGCGATGCGGGTGCAGACGTTAAGCACGACCTTCATCAGATGCTCGATCATCACGATGGTGATGCCATTTGCCGCAAGCTGATGAATGAGCGCGGTCGCCCGCTCGACCTCGGCGCTGTTCAGCCCGGCATTGACCTCATCGAGGAATAATAATTTTGGTTTCATCGCCAGCGCTTTTGCCAGTTCCAACCGCTTGCGCATCGCAAGCGTCAGCGTCGCCGCGGATTGTCCGGCCTGTGCATCGAGGCCGACGAAGGCAAGATGCGCGCGCGCCTCTTCGCGCGCCGACTTCAGGCTTTCGCCGGCTTGCGAGAACAACGCTGCGGCAGCGACATTGTCGAGCGCGGTGAATTCGGTGAACGGCTGCACGATCTGGAAGGTGCGCGCCAATCCGAGCCGCGCCGCCCGGTAGGTCTTGATCCCCGTGATGTCCTGGCCCATGAAGATGATCCTGCCGGAACTCGCCGGCGTCACGCCGCAGACTGCATTGACGAGGGTGGTCTTGCCGGCGCCGTTCGGGCCGATCAAGCCCAGCACTTCGCCTTTGTCGATGCCGAGCGTGACCCCGGAAAGCGCCTTGAGGCCGCTGAAATGCCTGGACACGGCTTCGAGGCGGAGGATCTCAGACATGACGCGCTTTCCGCCACAGCATGCGCCAGCGCAGCGAGATCAGGCCATGCGGCAGGAACAACAGGAGCATGACGATCAGAACGCCGAGCACGCCGCTGTGGATCTGGATGTAGTTGCGCCACACCACTTCCTCGAGCGCGAGATAAAGCAACGCGCCGCTGACCACGCCGAGCGGCGATCCGAGCCCGCCCATCAGCGCCATCACGATGGGCTTTACCGAGTACAGGATATCGAACACGTCGGAGGGGTCGATGTAATGCACCCAGGCGGCATAGATGCCGCCGGCGGCGCCGACAAAACAAGCGGACAACGCGAACGCGACGCTTTTGTAGAGCGTGGAATTGAGGCCCACCATGTCGGCGGCGGTTTCGTTCTGCCGGATGCAGGCAAGGCCGAAGCCGAGCTTCGACATCGAGACGGCGATCACCATCAGCGCGGTCGCCAATAGCAGCGCCCACATCGCATAAAAGAAGAAGGTGGCGTCCGCCAGAACGCCGGAACCCGCGGCCAGCGGGATATTCAATCCCATGCCGCCGCCGGTCAGGTCGGTGGCGTTGTTGACGAGTTCGCGCAGCACCTCGACCAGCGAGAGGCTGGCAATGGCAAAATAATGCCCGCGCAGGCGCAGCAGGACGATGCCGAGCACGCCCGCCAGCAGAAACGACGCCACGAACGACAAGAGGATCGATAGCGCCAGCGGCAGGCCATCGCCAAGCAGCACGCCGGTCGCATAGGCCCCAAAACCGAAAAACGCCGCGGTCGCAAACGACGGGTATCCCACAAAACCGCCGACCACATTCCACGACAGCGCAAGGATCGCGTACATGCAGGCGATGGTGCCGAGCCGTAGCGCATATGGCCCGCCGAACAGAGGCAGCGCCGCGATGCAGCCGATCAGCACCAACAGCGCCAGATTGAGCCGCATCATTCAAAACCCTTCCGGCCGAGCAGCCCTTGCGGCCTGACGATCAGGAACACGATCAACAGCGCAAAGGACAGCGTCGTCGCGTGCGCCGGCCCGAGCGTGGCTGAGCCGATGCCTTCAACCAGCGCCAGCAGCAGGCCGCCGGCGAGCGCGCCCGACACGCTGCCGAGGCCCCCGAGCACGCAGACCACGAACGCCTTGCCGAGAAATTGCGACGAGGTCAGCGGCGAGATCGGGAAAATCAACGCCATCAACACGCCGGCGCATCCGGCGAGCGCCGCACCGATACCGAACGCCACGGCATAGATCGACTCGACATCGACGCCCATCAGCACCGCGGCGTCGCGATCGAGCCTCACCGCGACGATGGCGCGGCCAACCCGCAACCGCCGCAGCACGAGGTAGAGGACAAAAGTAAGCACCAGCGCCGAGGCGGTGGCGATCAGGCGGTCGACCGGCACCACCACGTCGAACAGCGAGACCGAGCCGATCGGCGGGCTCAACGTCAGCTTGCGGTAATCGGCCTTGAAGAAATAGATCATCGCGTTGTTCAGGATAAGATCGAGCCCGAAGGTCAGCGTCAGCGTCACCAGCACAGGCGCCGAAATGACGCGGTTGAGCAGCAACCGCTGCAGCAGATAGCCGAGGATGAAGAACAACGGCGCCGCGACGATCAGCACGTACCACGGGGGAATTTTGAGTGACTGGTATAGCCCCCACGCGAGATAGGCGCCGAGAACGATGAACGATCCGTGGATCAGGTTGATGACATTCAACACCCCCCACACCAGCGAGAAGCCGATCGCGATGCAGGCATAGAGGCAGCCCAGCACCAGGGCGTTGATCAGAACCTGGGCTACCAGCACGCTTCAATACTCGCTCGTGGTCGCGACAATCTTGGTCAGTTCACCCCAAGCTTGAGGTCGCCCTGCTTGATGGCTTGTGGGAACAGCACCACGGGCTTTGCGCCCTGGATCTGGAAAACCGGCGGTTCGAGCGAATTGATTTGGCCGTTCGCTCCGAATTTTACCGGACCGAAGAAAGTGACGATGTCGAGCTTTGCCAATTCGTCGCGCACCTTCTCGCGATCCAGCGAGCCGGCGCGCTCGATCGCGATCTGGAACAACGCGCCGCTGACTGCTGCCGATGCCTGCCCGTAGTCCGGCTCGCTCTTGTATTTTTCCTTGAACAGCTTCACGAAATTGCTGGTCGAACCAAAAATGTCCTTGCCGTCGTATTGTTCAGCGGGGTGCCACCAGGAGGCGCTGGTGACATTCTCCGCGCTCTGGCCTGCCGCATCGATGAACTCCTGATAGGCCGGTCCGGCGATCATGGTCACGACAGGCGCTTTCATCTGCTGATCGACCATCTGCTTGCGGACCAGAAGGAGGTCATTGATATAACCGGTGATGAAGATCCATTGTGGTCCGAGCGACTTCATTTGCGACAAGGTCGCGGAGTGATCGAGCGTGCCGATCGCGTATTTCTCGAAATAGACCACCTCAAAACCGTTCGTCTTCGCCGACTTTTCCATCTCCTGGGCGATCGCCAGTGGAAACAGGTCGTTGCGCGCGAGAATAGCGACCTTCTTCACGTCGGGCGCCTGGGCCTTGATGATCTGCGTCAATGGCGTCGTCAGCGTATCGTTCGGCGTGAATGTGCCGAACAAATATTTGTAGCCCTGGTCATAGACCTGCGATGAGGATGCGGTGGCGGCGATGGTCGGCACCTTGTATTTTTCCGAGACCGTACTGGCAGCCTTGGCGGCGCCCGAGCCGAACGGCCCGAACAGGAAGTTGACATTGTCCTGGGTGATCATCTGCTCTGATGTCTGCACCGCGCGCGGCGTATTGGATTGATAATCGGCATAGACGATCTCGACCTTGTACTTCTTGCCGCCGACCGAAATACCGCCGGCCTTGTTGACCTGCTCGGCCCAGATGTCGTAGCCCTGCTGCTGCTTGAGACCCTCGGGCGCCAGCGGCCCCGTCAATGGCAGCGGCGCGCCGAAGCGAATGACGTCGTCGGCCGCGGCGGGCGATGCGAACGCGCTCCAACCGAGCGCCGCCACAACAGCCGTTCCGGCAATCATCGAGCAGCGCGCTAGCTTTTGACGGTACATACTCAAAACCCCCAACATGAAATTTGACCGCGGCGTCTCCAAGCATGGCAAATTCGGGGCGCGAATAAAAGCACTGAAATCGGCTGGCTGCTGCTTTATGAATGAGCGGCTCACCAAATCACGCGCCCCTGCTCAGGTCCCGACGCGCAGCGATGCGTTGAGCTTGCGTAGATAGGCGATAACCGAGAGCGCGGTGATGCGGCCGGTCTTCGGATTTTCCGACGGGATGTTCTCGATCGACATCGAAAAGCGGGCAGAGTCAGCCTCGACCTCGACGCGATGGATGTTGCGCGTCACGGTCGGATCGGCCCAGATCTCCAGCCGCGTTCGATCCGGGCCAATTCCGGCAAGCGACAACGCGACGGCGACGTTCAGATTGGCCGGGAATCCCTTGGCCGCCTCCCGCGCGGTACCCTCGAATATCCGCAGCGGCTCGGTAATGCGTTCGATGTCGATGTTGTTCTCGACGATGTAGGGCGCGCCGGCGAGCCCCTGGACCGGCTTTCGCGTCACCATCCGGACCGAATGGATGTTACCCACCGCGGCCGCGGTCACGGCATCGAGGCCGATCAACGCGCCGGTCGGCACCACGATCTGGCCGCCATTTTGTCTTGCGAACTCGACGAGGTCCTCGTTTTCGAGCAGCGCGCCGGCGCTGAGAACGATGGCGGTTTTCCCGCTGCCCACGAACGGCGCGACGATTGACCTGATCAGCTTGGCCGGCGCGCACTCGATGACGATGTCGGCGACATCGGCGAGTTTTTCGATTCCCAGGATCGCGGGCGCCGATGCCAGATTGCCGAGCCAGCCTCGGTGTTTTTCGGGATTTTGCGCCGATACCGCAGTGAGGACCAGCCCGTCCATTCCCCGGTCCAGCGCTTCAGCTACTTTTTTCCCGATCGGCCCGAGGCCTGCAATCGCAACCCGCATGTCGGTTCGTGGGCCTTTTGTCGGATTTGTCATTGGATGGCTTTGCGTCCTTTGTGGCAACACCTTAGCAGTAAGGCGTCAGTTCGGCGAGTGATCGATCGCCCTGACCGCCCGATCGATGACGGCGGCGGCCGCGATCCGCCCATTCCTCCAGCGCTTGCGATGAAATAGACTGGTCCGCGCGGCCTTGCCGCCGCGCCGCGATCCAGGATTTCACGTGGGGCCATACGGCCGGGATTTTTCGATATGAACGAAGCAAATGCGTCCTCGGCCGCTGCGCGCGGCGCGGGGGTTTTGGAACTACTGCGCCTCTTCAGGAACGACGATGCCGCCGCCGATCGCTATGCGGCGGTCTGTCTTGAGAAGACAAAAGCCGCGGAGCCTGTCCTAAAAGCCTTCGAATACCCGCCGCGCGACACTTCGCGGCGGCCGGGCCCGCTGTCGGGCATTCCCGTTGCCATCAAGGACATCATCGCGACATCAGACATGCCGACCACCAACGGCTCGCCGGTTTACAGGGATGTGGTGCCCGCGGCCGACGCCTGGGTCGTGGAGCGGCTGCGCAATCTCGGCGCGACGATTTTTGGCAAGACGGTGTCGACCGAATTTGCCTGGCGTCACCCGGGCCCGACGGTCAATCCCTGGAATCACGATCACACGCCGGGCGGCTCGTCGTCGGGCTCGGCAGCGGCCGTTGCCGCTGGCCTCGTGCCGCTGGCGCTCGGCACGCAAACGCTGGGATCGGTCGTCAGGCCCGCCGCCTTCAATGGCGTCGTCGGTTTCAAGCCGAGCTTTGGCGCCATCCCCCGCACCGGCGTTCACCCGCTAAGCCCCTCGCTCGATCACGTCGGCTTCTTCGCTCGCCGCGTCGATGACGTGGCCTTGGCGCTGTCGTTGCTCGGCGGCAGCAGCGACAGCGACCGGCATGGCCGGCCGGTGCCGGCCTTTGAGGTTTCGTTCGAAGGCGGACTGCCGGCAGTCGCGAAGCCGCGGCTCGCCGTCGTGCGCTTCACAAAATGGTCGCGGGCGGAGCCTGAGCAGCGGCAGGTGTTCGACGCTGCCATCGTAAAACTACGCGATGCCGGCGCCATGCTGGAAGAGCTTGAGCTTGAAAGCCTCGATCAGGCCAACTGGAGCGCGGTCAACACCATCCTGACCAGCGAAGGCGCCTTGATCTTTGGTGGACTCGTGGAACGATATCCGGATCGCACCAGCGATCCCCTGAAATCGCTCGTTCAAACCGGAAAAGCCCATGGCGCCGTCGATTACCTCGCGGCCAGGGCCACGCAGGAAAGACTGCGTTTGGAGTTCGCCCGGGATATTTCAGGCTTCGACGCGGTGCTGACGCTACCGGCCTTCGGCGAGGCGCCGCGCGGCCTCGGCTATACGGGCGACGCCGAATATTGCGCGCCCTGGACCTTGCTCGGCGTACCCGCGATCTCGCTTCCGGCGGGATTTGGCAAAAACGGCCTGCCGTTGGGCTTGCAGGTAGTCGGCGCCTACCGGGAAGACTATAAAATGCTCCGGGTGGCGAAATGGGTCGCGGGTGTGCTGACGTTCGATCCCGGCATTGCCAAGATCTGACTCGAGAACGGGCGCTTCGGGCACCGTCAAAGCCGGGATCACCATTTCGCTGGAGCGACCGCGACAACAATCGATGATGATGTCATCGGAGTTTTTTGGAATTGCGCCGCGGCCTGATGTCGCTGATCCGCGAAGACAGCATCAAGGCCATCGGCGGCGAATTGAATGACCTCGCGCTCGACGGCCTCAGCATCGACGTCAGCGGCCAATCACTCGCCGACGTGCATTGACCGCTGCGCCATGCGTTTAGATCCGGCCTTGAAAACGCGCGGCCCGGTTCGTCGCGCATGGCGCCTGCCTGATCCGGATCAGTGTCTGACCTCGAAAACGATGACCATACCCGTGTGTTCAGGTTCATGCGGTTTCAGATTGGTGAGTGTAGCATCGCTCCAGTCGGCAAGGCTCACAACCTCGCCGGCTTGGGCCTGGACATCCGGAACTTCGGTGGGCTCCAGCACCTTGAGACCCCGATCGTCGAGGAGGAAAGTATGATCCCCAAACAGATTGTTGAGCTGGGCAATCGCAGGGTGATCATCGGGAAGCACCTGAGCATCGTATTGGCTTAGGGTTTGTTTCAGCTGCGTCGCATTCAACTTCATGGCCTGCTCCTGTGTTCTTGATTCCAGCCTCGGCCCCTCAGATCGAATTATTCCGCTCGCGAAACGTTCCCGTTCGCTCCGTGACATTTCCAAGGCAAGAGCATGATCCGGAAAGAGTGGGTAGCGGTTTTCTCCCGCGACAACGCGGAACGCGTTTGCGCGCGGATCATCCCCAAACAAGAAGATAGAGCGGGATGACGATTCGAAGTGAAGTGATCGCGTTCTAGGCCGCGATAGGACGCTCGATCTCCGCGACCGGATGCGACGTCAATTCCTTGGGGATCTCGGCCGCGATGCGGCCGACAACTTCCGCGTGGAGTGCCCGGCGAAGAGTTCCGAGTATTTTCGTTGGCGCGACGATCACGGCGGCGTGGATCGCTCGATATTATGTTTGGAGAGATCGATCGATGAGCCCCACCGCATCCCTTCGGCGGCTCAAAAATCTTCCGCCGAATACTGCCGCATTTCCTCGTACCCGCAAGACAGGCACTTGTAATCGATCGAGGTAAATTCGGTCGCGAGATCGGCGTAGGTGAAGCGCTGAATGGCCATCGGCCGGGAGCATCGCTCGCAACGGACGTCTGCGGATGCCACGCGCCTGAATTGGTCGGTCAATTCCATCCGCCGCCCCTGCCGTTGCGGGAAGTATCCTAGCTCGCCTGGGCGACCTTACAAGCCGATCGACGGTCATGGCGACTAAACAATCCGTCATCTGCGGGAAGCGTAAAATTCTATTGAAAGCGCGCTGATGCCGCCTATGTGCCGGTAAATGGAGGATATATGAAACAATCTGAAATCTTCCGCGAAAATGCCGAGCATTGCGCGCATCTCGCCGAAGGCGCAACCAATCATCCCTCGTATCGCCGCTATAAGAGAATGGAAGCCGCTTGGCGGTCCCTGGCTCATGAGCAGGATTGACTTGACGGAGAGATCGCGCCGATCCGAGCGGCGAACGGAACGAGGACCGCAATCGGCGCGCGGGAATAGCACAACGCCACCCCCATGAGGAAGTGCGGCGTTTCGATCAAGAGGCAGATTGCAGGCGTACTTTCAGCGCCTCGCCGGTCAGTTGCCGCGGGATTCGGCCGTCCTCCGCCTGACGATCATCGGCAGACCGTTCGCCGGACGCAGCGTCACCCGGAGCAGCGGCCAAACCGCATGGCCTGGCTCGAGCTCGAGCGCAAAATGTTTAGCGATCATCGCCAGCACGATCGTTGCTTCCTGCAACGCAAAGGCCGATCCGACGCAGGTGCGCGGTCCCGTGCCGAACGGAAGGTAGCCGAACCGGTCGATACCGGCCCGCGCGGCGCCAAGGAAACGCCGCGGATCGAATGCATCCGGCCGATCCCACAATAGCCGGTGCCGATGCAGCACGTAGGGCGAGATCACGATCAGCGATCCCGGTTCGACGCCTTCTTCACCCAGAGTGTCACGGCCGACCGCAACACGGCTGATCGCCGCGATCGGCGGATAGAGGCGAATGGTCTCTTCAATGACCGCGCGGGTCTCCGGCAGCCGCTCGGCCATTCCCTCGATCGGGCCTTCGACTTCGCGATCCGCTTCCGCTTCAACGCGGCCGCGCCATTCCGGCGACTGCGAGAGCAGGAACAAGGCCCAGCTCAGCGCGTTCGCCGTCGTCTCATGACCGGCCGAGATAAAGGTCAGGATGTTCGACCGCACTTCAGCTTCGTGAGACGCGCGCCGGTGTCGGTATCCAGCGCGCGCAACAGATGGGTCAAAAGGTCGCAAGGTGCGCGATGCGGTTGCTCAGCCAAAAACCGGCGGCGGTTGGCGATGACGGCATCGATGGCGGCTTGGAAAAATCGCAGCGTCGCGCGTACGCGAAGCCGGCTGAGCCGCGGGACGAAGTCGGGTGCTCCGGCGAGATCGAGCAGACTGATCTTCCAGATCGCGTTGAAGTAAATTGCCATTGCCACGCGAATATCTTCGGCGCGACGCCCAAGGCCGTCGGAAAAGATGCTGCGCTCGAGGACTTCGAGCGTAAGGCGCGACATCTCTGCGGCGACGTCGACCGTCGTTCCATCTCCGAGCCTGGTCCATCGATCGACCAGGCCCTCGGCGGCCTGCATCATCGCCGGCGCAAATTCCTGGACGGTCCGGCGCGCAAAGATCGGGGCGACCACCCGCCGCTGCGTTCGCCATTGATCGCCCTCGGCGCTGAGCAGGCCATCGTTCAGTCCTGCCGAAAGCACGCGACGCTGCAGCCGGTCCTTGCGGTAATTGTCAGCGTTATCCAGCAGCACGTGGCGGACGGCGCGGGGATCGTGGACCAGCAGGACATGTCCAAATGGCAAGCCGCCGGCAACGATCGGATCATGAAAGTGCTGCAACGCAAAACACTCGAGCGGGTTTCGCTGCAACGCGCGAAGCAGGCCTAGAAACCCTAGCAGCTGGGGTTGTGGCGCAGGCGCGGGCGGGCAGTAGCTGGCCCCGTTCGATGACGCAGCAAAATGCTTAGGCGCGGCAATCTCTTCAATATCCTCGGACATAACGAAAATTCCGTTTGCCCGGCCATTTCCTGAAATGTTCTCTTTAAAAAGCGCTGTTCCCAAAAACGTCTAGCGGACGGCCCGGTTCCACTGCGAATACACGGAACTTTGCGCAGAGCCAAGCCTTGACCGATCAAACAGAGGAAATTTCGATGCCGGCCAAGCAGTTGGAAGGCGCGGAACGAAGCGATTGAGAGCCTCAGGAAGGCGGGAGAACCGCCGCTAAAAGCCACAATTGCGCTTTCCGAGCTTGTCGAGGTCGTTCGGAATATTGATAAGCGGCTAACGGTGTTGGAAGGTAAGGGACGTATCAGTCCGGCGGCCGAGTTGGGCCTGCCCAACCGCTGTTGATCGAGCCTGCGAGGAGAAACAGATGAATCTCACCGATCTCAACAAGGTTGCTCAAGCCATGGTCGCGCCCGGCAAGGGCATCCTGGCCGCCGACGAATCCTCCGGCACCATCAAGAAAAGGTTTGACGCGATCGGCGTCGATTCCAACCCGGATTCACGCCGGGATTATCGCGAGATGCTGTTCCGTTCCAAAGAAGCGATGTCGAAATACGTCTCCGGCGTCATCCTGTACGACGAGACGATCTGGCAGGAAGCGAAGGACGGCACGCCGCTGGTCAAGCTGATCGAACAGGCCGGCGCCATTCCCGGAATCAAGGTCGACGAAGGCACGCAAGCGCTGCCCAATTGCCCCGGCGAACTGATTACCGTCGGCCTCGACAAGCTCGCCGAACGGCTGAAGAAATATTACGAGCGCGGCGCGCGGTTCGCGAAATGGCGCGCCGTGATCGATATCGGCCCGGGGATTCCGAGCTACGCCGCGGTTCATACCAACGCCCACGCGCTCGCGCGCTACGCCGCGCTGTGCCAGGCCGCGCAGATCGTCCCGATCGTCGAGCCCGAAGTGCTGATGGACGGCGATCACGATATCGACCGCTGCCATGAGGTGACCGAATTCGTGCTCAAGGAGACGTTTCAGGAGCTGTACTATCAGAAGCTCGCGCTCGAGGGCATGATCCTGAAACCGAACATGGTGGTGTCGGGCAAGAAATCCGCCAGGCAGGCAGGCATCGACGAAGTCGCCGATAAGACCGTGCGGCTGTTGAAAAACTGCGTGCCGTCGGCGGTGCCGGGCATCGCCTTCCTCTCCGGTGGACAGTCCGACGAAGAGGCCACCGCGCATCTCGACGCCATGAACCGGATCGGCGGATTGCCGTGGAAACTGACTTTTTCCTACGGCCGCGCGCTGCAATCCGCGCCGCAGAAGGCGTGGTCAGGCAGGAGCGAAAATGTCGCCGCCGGCCAGCAGGCCTTCACCCATCGCGCGCGCATGAATTCGCTCGCAAGCCGAGGCGAGTGGAAGTCGGATCTGGAGACGAAGAAGGCTGCTTGAGCTGCCCGCTCAGGCGCACAGGCGATCGTACTCTTCCCGAAACGGCGCGCAGCAATCCTAGGCAATCTCCCGCGCGTCGCGGCGCCGGTAGACCATCAGCATAAGCGGCGCGAGCCGGCGCAGCAGGCCATGCGCGACGATCGGCACGGGATCCGTGAACGGCAGTGCGAGATCCTTTTCCGGAAGTCCCCTCACCGCCTTGGAGAGTTCATCTCCGAGCGCAATCGACAGCGCCACCGCACGGCCGTTGCAGCCGGTCCAGCCATAGGCGCTGGGCCCGAGGCGATGAATGCGGGGCAGGAAATCCGTGGTCATTCCGACATAGCCGTTCCAGATATAGTCGAAGCTGACCGGCCCGATCTGCGGCCACAGCCTTTGCAATCGCTCCGCGACCCTGATCTTGATCCTTTCCGCCTTATTGCCGGGCCCGATCACCGCGCCGCCGGTGACGAGGCGGTTTCGCGCATCGTAGCGCGCGAAATAAAGTTCGCCATGGGTATCGGACATCGCCTGGCGGCCCGGAATGATGGTCTTACGGACATCGTCGGACAACGGCTGCGTCGCCACTTGCCAGGACAGCACCAGCATGACTTCGTGCGCGATATCCGGCATCAGCGATTTTGAGAACTCGCCGGTATAGGCATTGGTCGCCACAATCAAGGCCCGGCCGCTGATCTCGCCCTTCTCCGTCCTCACGATCCAGCGATCGTTCTGCCGCGCAAAACTGATCGCGGGCGAGCGCGCATAGATGCGGCCGCCGCGCTCCAGCACGACGCGTGCAAGCCCGCGCGACAGCGCTAGGGGATTGATGTGCCCTCCGGTTTTGTTCCAGAAACCGCCGAACCACGCCTCCGATCCCAGCATTTTACGCACCTCGTCGCGGGAGAGCAGCTCGACCGACGCACCGAATTTGGACCATTGCCGCACCCGCCGTTCCGCGATCTTGATGCGGCCCGGCGAATGCACCGGCTGAACCCAGCCTGACTGTTCCTGCTCGGCCTGAATTTGATAGCGCCGCGCGACATCGAACAAGGTCGCCGCACTGTCACGCAGCAGATTGACGAAACGTTCGCCCGCGACGCCGTGCTTCGCGATGATGTCATCCGGGTCGGGCCGCGACAATGTCGGGATCACCTGCCCGTTGTTGCGCCCCGAGGCGCCCCAGCCGGGCTCCATGGCTTCGACGATGGCGACGTCGACGCCTTTCTCGCGCAAATGCAACGCCGTCGACAGGCCCGTGAAGCCGCCACCGATGACGACGACATCGGCCTCGGCAGTCCCTGCGAGTTCGGGCAGATCGGGGCCAGGCGGCGTCATTGCAGCCCACAACGAGGCGGGCCAGCCGACATTCGCGCTATCCATCATCATCTTTCCCTGCTCGATCGACGTGCGCGATGTCGGGAAACTACCCGAGACGGCTCCGCTTGCGGACGCCGGATCGATCTGTTTACCTTAGTATGCCAATCCATGCCGGGGAAACAAAAGAGTGGCACTCAAGAATGTCATCGGAATCGATCACGCCGTTGTCGTGGTCCGCAATCTCGACCAGGCCGCCGAAAACTGGAAGCGGCTGGGCTTCACCGTGTCGCCACGCGGCACGCACAGCGCCAAGATGGGATCAGGCAATTACACCATCATGCTCGATCCCGATTATATGGAGTTGCTCGGCGTTCTCGTTGAAACCGACCATAATGCGCCGACCCGGGCATTTCTGGAAAAACGCGGCGAAGGCATCGAGCGCATTGCGTTCACGGCGGTCGATTCTGCGGCCGGTGCCGAGGAAATTCGTGCGCACGGCTATGAGCCGGTCGGCCCGATCGATTTCGAGCGGCCGGTGACGATGCCCGATGGCAGCCTGTCGGCGGCCAAATTCAGGGTGTTTCAATGGCCGATCGCCGAGGCGCCGGGCGGCTTGCGCATTTTCGCCTGTCAGCACAAGACGCGGGAGACCGTGTGGATACCGGAGCTGATGAAACATGCCAATGGCGCGAAACGCCTGAGGCAGGCGCTGATCGTCTCACCGGAGCCCGCCAAGGATGCGGCGCATCTGGGACGCATGATCGATCGCGAGATCAGGGCTGAGCCGGACGGCGCCGTCGCGGTACCCTCCGGTTCGGATCGCGCCGATTTTGTCTTTCTCACCAGCGACCAGTTGGGCCGGCGATATCCCGAAATCTCGCTGAAGGGATTGCCGGAGCGCGGCGGCGCGGGGCTCGTGCTTGAGACATCCGATCTTGCCGCAGCGGAGAAGATCGTTGCCGGTTCGCCCGTCCGCAGTGCAGGCTCCGTTTGCGTCGCACCTGCCGCCGCCAACGGCACGCTGCTGGTCTTCGTTGGGGCCCAGTAACACAGCAAAAGGCGAGCGTGGTGTTTCTCTCTGGCTGAATATCAGGCCGCAGGTTGTCCCTTTCAGCCAGGGCAAAATATGCGACCAACGTGGCGCGCCATCCTTTGGCGCGCCACAGCTTTCGTCGAGAATCAGACTACCGCCTGCGCCATGTCGGCATGCGTGGGATAGTCAATGTAGCCTCGCCCGTCGCCGCCATAGAACGTCGAACGGTCGTAGCGGGTCAAAGGCAGGTTGCGTCGCAACCGTTCGGGCAGATCAGGATTGGAGATGAAGTGGCGGCCGAAGGCGACGAGGTCGGCGTCGCCCGCCGCGACAATGGCGGCGGCACTCTCACCCGTGAAACCGCCCGCCGCGATCAGCGTACGGCGGAATTTTCGCCGCAGATGCTGCGCGGCAACCGGAGCCTGGCCCTTGGCAACATCCTCGGTGCCCTTGATGCGCGGCTCGACCGCGTGAAGATAGGCGATGCCCAAACGATCAAGCTGGTCTGCCACATAGCCGAAAGTCGCGGCCGGATCGCTGTCCGACATCGAGCCATAGGTGCTGCTCGGCGAGAGGCGCACGCCCACGCGATCGGCTCCCCAGACGGAGATCGCGGTCTTGGTGATCTCCAGCAGGAAGCGCGCGCGGTTTTCAATGGGACCGCCGTATTCATCGGTTCGCTTGTTGGTGCCGTCCTGCAGGAACTGATCGGGCAGGTAGCCGTTCGCGCCGTGAATCTCGACGCCGTCGAAACCTGCGCTCAATGCGCGCTCGGCACCTGCGCGAAACTCCTCGATGATTCCTGGAATTTCCTCCAGCGCGAGCGCGCGCGGCATCGAGAACGGGGCCTCGCCCTGTTTGGTATAGGCATAGCCTTCCGCCGCAATCGCGGATGGCGCGACCGGCGCCTCGCCATTGGGCTGCAAGTCGGTATGCGACTGCCGACCGACATGCCATAGCTGCAGGAAGATCCGGCCGCCCTTGGCGTGAACCGCATCGGTGACGCGGCGCCAACCGGCGATCTGATCGTCCGAGTAGATACCGGGCGCACCGGCATAGCCAAAGCCGCGGATCGAAACGGGCGTCGCCTCCGAAATGATGAGCCCACCCTTCGATGCGCGTTGCGTATAATACTCGACCATCAGGTCGCTTGGAATGTCGCCGGGATCGGAGCGCATCCGCGTCAGCGGCGCCATCACGACACGATGGGAGAGTTGATAGGGACCGATCCTGGCCGGCGAAAACATTTTGCTCATAGTTGTCTCCTGTGGGTTTGAGTGACGGCAGCTGGTGGTCGCTTGGTCGGTTGCACCCCATCAGCCGCCTCCGGGAGAAGCGCGACGGGATCGAGGCCGCGCTTCTTGTTGGGTCTTGACGGCTCTGTCAGACCGTCATGGCGGTCGCCCGCTGCAACACCGGGATCATGTCTTCCGGCTCGGGCCTGTGGGTGTAGTCGGGGTTCACTTCGGAGTAGAGGATCATGCCATCCTGTCCGATCACGTAGCGGGCCGGCATCGGCAGCGTCCAGTTCGGATCGTCGTTGAACGAGGGCAGATCGTTCTTGAGGCTCTTGTAGAGCTCGATCAGATAGTCGGTCAGCTCGAAGCGCAGGCCGAAGGCGGCGCCGACCCTGCCCTTTGCATCCGACAGAATTGGAAACGTAAGCTTGTTCTGGCGTATCGACTTGCGGCTGTTCGGCGCGGTCTGCGGGGAGATCGCAACCAGCGATGCACCGAATTTGTCGAACTGGGATTTCGCGGCTTCAAGCGCCTGCAGCTCCATGTTGCAGTAGGGGCACCACACGCCGCGATAGAAGCTGACGACCAGAGGACCCTTTTTCAGAAGCTCGCTGGAACTCACAACGTTGCCCTCAGGATCTTTCAGCGAAAAGGACGGGGCGATATCGCCGGCCTTTTTGGCGCGCGAGGCAGCACCCGAGGCGATCAGCTCGGCGGTGGCGCGGTGCATCGTCTCGATGACGGAATGGGGAACGCTGTAGGGGGGCTTCCCGGCTTCGAAATCGACCTTGAAAGCGTCGAGCTTGGCTTGAAGCGACATCGGCGGTTCTCCTTAGGTTTTTGCGTGGGCTTCGTGGATCGAAGGCCTGCGAAGAACCTAAAGGAGACCGCGGTGATGAGTAGCGAGGCCGATCGACTAGACCTTATTCCGCTCGGGAATAATGGCGCGCCAGGTTCAGCAACCACGACAGATGATCAGCTTACGATCGAGTTCTGCATCGGAAACCTGTTGCTCTCGCTCCCACGCCGACAGGATTGCGTCTTGGGGCACATCGGCTCCTGTAGGTTGCCGATGACCGGTCGGCGCGAGCCAGGGCAAGCGCGAGGTCAGAACGGCCGGGCTGTTCTGATCGGACGCTGCAGCAGGCGAAGGCAGGCCGAACAGGGCCACGCCGGCAACGACTGCTGCGGCGACGCTCGTCAAACGATTCTTGGTTGAGTTGGACATGGTGTGACACTCCTTCTCGCGGGCTCGGGATGAGCAACTCCGCTTCGGGTGTCACCTTTACTGATGGGAGCAGAGACGCTGAATGCCGGCAGGTATCGAAGAGATGCTTGTTCGTCTCATCAGCCGCCGCTGATGGAGCTCACTTGCAGAGCCCTCTGGTCGCGTCGGTCAGATGAGCGGCATTCCTGGTAGCGATAAGTCTTATTCGCGCGCGATGTGTCCGCGCGTAGCCTCACGATGCGAATGTTCAAAACGTCGGCGATGAGGCGAGCAGGCCCGCCGCCTCGTCACTTGCTGATGCACGCGCCGCCTGGCTTTGGGCGAATGTTCTGGGCGTCACGGATTGAAGCTGCGTTCGAAGAAATCAACAAAAGCCCGCGCTTTCGCTGTCGCGGCGCGCCCGGTCGGAAACACCGCCCACAAATCGAGTGGCGGAAGGCTCCACTCCGATAGCACCGCGCATACGGCACCCGAGCGAAGTTCGGGGGTGAACATCCATTCCGACGCGATGGTCAGCCCGACATGGGCGAGCACCGCGGCTCTGACGCCTTCGGCCGCGGTCACTTTCAATCTGCTCTGAACCTTGACGGCCGCTTCGGAGCTGTCGCGCCGAAACGACCAGACGCTGCCTTCTCCCTGCAGATAGACCACGGCCTGATGCTTGCTGAGATCGGCGGGCGTTACGGGGGTGCCGGCGCGCTCGAAGTAGCTGGGCGTACCCAAGACCAGTCGCTTGCATCGACCGACGCGACGGACTGTCAGCGCTGAATCCAGCAGCTTTCCCATCCGCAGCGCCACATCGATACCCTCCTGCACGAGGTCGATCTGGCGGTCGTCGAGCACGACTTCCAGTTCGATATCCGGGTGTTGTGCGAGGAATTGCGGCAACAACGGAATCAGGTGTATGCGAGCAAATGTGACGGCGGCGCAAACGCGCAGTCGTCCCTTCAGCCCGGTGCCGGCGCCCCTCGCGGCGAGTTCCGCCTCGTCAGCCTCCTCGATCGCGCGCTTGGCGCGTTCGAAATAACCGAGTCCCGCCTCGGTCGGCGTCAGTCCGCGTGTCGAGCGCGTGAGCAACTTGACCCCGAGATAATCTTCGAGCTGGGCGACCGTCTTCGAGACCGCCGGCTGGCCGACACGAAGCTGCCGTGCGGCGCCCGAGAAGGACCCTGTCTCGACCACCCGGATGAAAGTCTCCATCGAAGCCAGGCGATCCATCGTCGTTCTCCCCTATTCTCCCTGGGAATGAGCAATATTGCCAGCTCCTCTCTGCCACGACCGGGGAAAATTGGCCATGTCTTCTCGCGACCCAAGCGGGTGCCTGGGCCGGGATGGAGACGACCGATGACCAACCACAGACAATCTTACGCCGACCGCTATGAGGCCCCGTCAAGCGCTTTCCGCTCCGGGCGGCGCGCGAAAAGAGTTGTCGCCGGGGCGGTACGGATGCTGAACCTGACCGTTGCCGATGCGCTCTCAGCCTACGCGATGACCGGCAGCGCTTTCGCAACCCTGATGGCGCTGGTCGCACCGCATTTGGACGTTTTCTTGCGTTGCCTCTTCCACGGGAAGGGATAGGCCTGGAACATCCGATCTGTCAGCCCTGTCGGGACAAAAACGGGAGCTGATACAAGCGGCCAGTTGCATCGAGATCCTCGACCTTCCATTCGCCACCAATGCCCTGGATCATCCACCTCAGGAACGCCCAGAGATCGGTATCGACGTCTTCTTCGCTTAGGGGCTCCAGCGCGTCGACGAGCGCATAGACTTCGAGCCCGTCTGGAAAATGCTCTCCGCTGCGACCAACGAACACGAGCGAATAGATCATTCCGGAGGGGCCGCGGATATAGCCCGGCTTGGACAGGCCGTTGGTATCGAGCGAGAAGCGTCGAATGAAGAATTCCCGAAATTCCGGGTAATGGCCGACGCGATCTTCCGCCAGTACGAGTGCTGTTCTTTTGCCGTCGTGGCTGGGCCTTTCGATGACTTCGACCTCGGTCATGGCTTGCTCCCATCAATACGGTCGAGGAAGTCGTTGATCTTCTCCGCGATTTCGGTTCCCGAATCCTCCTGAAGGAAATGACGGCCGGTGACCAGCTCGGGTCCTTCCGCGTGCGGCAACAGATCCTTGAAGCGCGTCGCGAATGTCTTGTGATCAAAGACCTCATCTTCCCGTCCCCAGACCAGCAGTGTGGGGAATCTCGATTTCTTCAGCTCACGCTCGAGCCATTCAAACCGCTGCAAAGCACGTGCGGTCTCATCCAGTGGAATCCAGCGCGGCCAGGTCCAGGTGAGCAGACGCCCGGCTGGATCGGGCAAGATTTCCTCATAAGCGCTCTGCGCTTCATCTCGGAATCTCTTCCTGTCGACCACCGACAGGTACATTCCGCGACCGGCCAACGCATTGTGCCGGCCAAGAAGATAAGGCCCGACGAGAGGGGCATGCATCATGCGCCAGGGAAATATCCGCTTGTGGAATTCGGCCGGAGGAAGCGGCCAGGCCCAGGTACTCATGATCACGAGAGCGCGGACGCGGTCGAAATTGGAGAGTGCAAAGCCGAGACCGGTCGGGCCGCCCCAATCGTGACAAACCATGGTCGCGTTGCGAACGTCGAGCTGCCGCAGCAAGCTCGTGAGATTTGCGATGTGGCCGTCGAGACTGTGCGCCTGTTCGCGGACGGGTTTCTCGGACAGACCGAACCCGATCATGTCGGGGACAATCACCCGCCGGCCCGCAGCCGTCAGCGGCTTCACGAATTTCCGATAGAGGAATCCCCAGGCAGGATTGCCGTGCAAGAGAACAACGGGATCGCCGGCTCCCTCGTCCACGTAATGCATGCGCCAGCCGTTGACACGCTTGAATCTCGGTTCGTAAGGCCATTCCTCGTGGACAAAGTGCCCAGACCGCACGGGCGCTGCATTGAGCTTCATAGGTCCTCTCCTTACGAACGGCTCAGCTCATGGAAAGAAAATCACGGCTTGGCCGTTCAGGCCGGGTAGCTTGACAACGGCACCGAGGCACTTCCCGGTCACAAAATCAAAGGCCACGACCTCGTCTTGGGTCACGCAGTAGAGCCGGCCTCGAGGCCCGAACCGCAACCCCCGCGGCTTCTGGAATCCCAAGTCATTGCGCGGCAGGAGAACACGGACGAGATGCCCGTCGGCACCGTCATATTCGCGAATGGTCGCAACCGCGTCCGCGGCACCGAACGGATGCTCGCTGCTCACGACGATGTTGCCGCTTGGCGCAATCGCAAGGTCGAGCGGACTGAGCTCCGGATCTCTCACCTTCCATGATGGCAGCATCCGGCGATCGGAATCGAATGCCAGAATCGTGTCGTTGCCTTCACCGCCCGGCCCGATACCGGAGGCAAGGAAGAGTGTGCCATCGGGAGCGAACGCGAAGCCGCGCGGAAACGGCACGACGAGCGGCGGCAGGACATATTCGCCTCCGCAGTCGAGCTGGCGTGCAAACGCCATGATGGTGCGCTCGCTGCGCAGGCCGACGTAATAGCGCCCGTCCGGCCCAAAATTGCCACCGCCCGGATTCAATCCCTCCATGGCCCTGCTTGCGCGTACGACCACTCCGTTGCGGTCGAGCGCGAGAATCCGATTTGAGCCGCTGTTGATAAAGAGCAACTTGTCGACGGGCTCGACCCCAAGCCCGCGAGGATCGGCGATGCGCGGATCGTCGCCGAAGACACCAATCGGCTTGCCGTCGTCAGCGAAGGCGAGAACTTTTCCGTAGCCGGCTCCGTTCGCACCGGTTGCACTTGTGACCAGGAACGTCATGGACCTTCTCTCCCGCGGCGCTTCAGCGCTGCCCAACGATTATCCCTTCGCAACATCGTTCGTTGCTGCAATCCAGGTAGCTCTCGCGCCGGGATAAGACTTATTCCAGACCGGAATGGAAAAGCTGTTATCTCGACCCTGGATCGCATCAACGGCAGCGGTCAATATTCACGAGCGGGATTGCCGGCCAGTTCACGCGGCGTTGGCCTCGAGCCACGCGGCGATGCTGGCGGCGGCGTCGCCGTAGAAGGTGCGATAAAGCTCTTCGGTCACGTAGCCGATGTGCGGCGTCGCCAGCACATTGTCCAGCGTTCGGAACGGGTGATCGACGGGCAGAGGCTCTGTATCGTACACGTCGACGGCCGCACCCGCTATCGTGCGGGCCTGCAGCGCCTTGATCAACGCCGCTTGATCTACAATCGGACCGCGCGACGAATTGATCAGCCGCGCCGTCGGCTTCATCAGGGCGAGCTCGGGCGACCCGATGACGCCTCTGGTGCGGCTGCTCAGGACCAGATGGACCGTAACGACATCCGCCTCGCGGAACAGTGTCTGCTTGTCGACGAGGGTGGCGCCGGCGGCGCTGGCTTTCTCCTCAGTGAGGTTCTGGCTCCAGGCGATCACCTTCATGCCGAAGGCGAGGCCGATGCGCGCGACCTCTCTTCCGATATTGCCCAAGCCGACGACCCCAAGGCTTTTGCCTCGCAGGTTTGAGCCGAGGCCGGTCTGCCATCCGCCAGCCCTCAGCGAGGCGGCCTCCCGGTCGATGCCCCGCATGCTCGCCAGGATCAGCGACCAGGTGAACTCGATGGTCGGAGTGGAATCGTAGCCCGTCGCGGTGACGGCGATGCCGAGATCGGCCGCGGTCCGGGTCTCGATAGATGCGTTTCGCGGTCCCGTCGAAGCTATCAGCTTGAGGTTCGGTAGCTGCTGCAGGATCTCCCTTGTGAGCGGCGTGCGTTCGCGCATGACGCATACCGCATCGAACGGCCGCAAGCGCTCGACCACTGCCGAGGGATCGGCAATGTGGTCGTTGAACACGGTGATCTCGGCGCGGTGCCGGACACCCGACCAGTCGGCGAGCTGCAGCGCGACGTTCTGGTAGTCGTCGAGGATCGCAACCTTCATCGGTACCCTCCGTCAGCGTTCGGCGGCAAAGAACTCGGCCAGAACTCCAGCTACCGCTTTCGGGTCATTCTCCATCGGAATGTGGCCTGCCGACTTGATCCGGACAAGCCTCGTTTCCGGAATCTCGCGCGCGTAGCGTTCGGCATAGTCGACCGTCTGAAAGGGGTCGTCCTCGCCCCAGACCAGGAGCTTCGGGGTGCTGGATTGGAGCAGGGCCGGCAACATCTCCTGAGTATAGCGGTTGTCCGCCGCGCCGGCGAGCGCCAGCCAGGATCGAGCGACCCTGGGGTCGGTCCACGGAACGAGATATTCCGCGACCTCGGCCTCGCTTGCCGGACGTCCGAGCGCCTTCACCACCGACACCCGACGCGCGGCGAGAACATCGTCCCTCGTCGTCGCGGCGGCCACAGCCGGATCCCGGAAGCGGGCGACGCCGGGTACGGGCCACGAATCGTACATGATGCCGTTCACCACGGCCACGCGCGGCACCTCCACCTGCTTTGCGAGCATCAGATGCTGCGCCACGCCTCCGCCGATGTCGTGGCCGGCGACCATGACCGGGCCCTTGTGCCCGAGCGCTTGGAAGAAACGTATCAGCCAGGCGGAGAGACGCGGCACCGACGCCTCGCTCACGGTGAGCTCACCTCCCGAGCGCCCGAAGCCCGGGAAATCGACCGCCACCGGGCGGAGTCCAGCAGCGGCGAGGCCATCGAGCACGGGCTGCCAGACGCGACTCCAATAGGTGCCATGAAGCAGCAGCACCAAGGGGCCGCCCTCGCCGGCCGTGAGATAGCTGATCGGAACGCCGCCCAGGTCGACTGTCTCGCGCCTCGTCATCGGACGATCCTCCTCACATGGTCCTTGCCGAGCCCGACGGCTTCGTAGTGCCTGATCGCGTGTTCGAGCTTGGTGAAAACGTCTTCGTATCCGAGCGCCTCGCCGTAGGGATCGACGTAGGTGTAGCCGCCGGTGACGTGAAAGAGCGTGGCCATCTCCTTGACGTCATCCGGAACCACGAGCGTGTGCGTCTCGCCGGGCGGCTCGAAGGCGTAATCGCCTGGGGTCGCGATCCAGTCGTGTTCGAGGTAACGCCATCTTCCGCGCAGCGTGAAGGCATGCACCGGTCCGGAATGGCGGTGGCGCGACAGTACGCCCGAGGACCGAACCCGCAGGATGTTGATGTAGTAGCCCTGGCTCACGTTCAGCACGAGCGGTCTGAACGCGACCGTGTCCGACTGCGGAACCCACTCGCGTTCGTCGCCGTCAAGTTCCAGCGCGGAGCCGACAAATACATCGGACACCATGCCTGCGGGCTGAGGTTTCTGGTAGGCGATCTTGCTCTGATCGACGGAGCGGCGCGCGGGCGCCTGCTGTTGCTTCGATGAAGACGTGGTCGTCATTTTACCCTCCAACACGCAAACGGGACGTCGGGAAATTCGCGGCTCATTGTCGTCAGACTGCCGGGACGCTTGCGGCGGTCTGTCCGAACAGGATCTTCTTGCCTTCCTCGGTGACGGCGGGACGGCTCGAGTATGGCTCGCCTCTGGCGTAGGCCCGCTGCGTCCCGGGGCGCTCGCGCACCCTGTCGAACCAGCGCCGCAGGTTCGGGAAGTCATCAAGATTCTGCTGCTGGCGTTTCCAGGGAACGATCCATGGATAGGAAGCCATGTCGGCAATGCTGTAGTCGTCGCCGACGATGAACGTGCGGTTTTCGAGATGACGGTCGAGCACGCCGTAGAGACGGTTGGTCTCCTTCACATAGCGGTCGATCGCGTAAGGAATTTTGCTTGGCGCATAAACACCGAAATGGTGGTTCTGTCCGGCCATCGGTCCGAGCCCGCCCACTTGCCAGAACAGCCATTCCGTCGCGGCCTTGCGGCCGCGGACGTCCTTTGGCAGGAAGCGGCCGGTCTTCTCGGCGAGGTACAACAGGATGGCGCCCGACTCGAACACGCTGATCGGCGCGCCGCTATCGGACGGTGCGGTATCGATGATCGCCGGCATGCGGTTGTTCGGCGAGATGGCGAGGAAGGCCGGCTTGAACTGATCGCCGGCGCTGATGTCCACCGGGTGGATCGTGTAGTCCAGCCCCGTTTCCTCCAGGAACATCGTGACCTTGTGGCCGTTGGGCGTGGGCCAGTAGTAGAGGTCGATCATTTCGGTCTCCTCGGCTTGTTCGCCAAATGCAAGGCTGCCGCCGCTGCCGGTGACAAACTTGCGTATCCGCCGGCGCCGGGGCAGTCGCCCTCGGGCAATATCATTCATTCCTGTCCGGAATGAACGAGACCACCGGTTTTCGAGCGCTGTGCGACAGGCTCATGCTGGGCGACGCGCACCACGTCCTGCCTCAAAAGATAGAAGGAGACGGCGAGCAGCACGACGTCCTTCATCAGGAACGGGACGTTGCCGGTCATCGCCGGAAATCCGGCCGCAGCATCCCAGCCGTCTGGCATGAAGGGGATGATCGTGACGGTCGCGATGAAGGTCGCGGTCGAACCGGCTGCACCGAGAATGCCAAGCCGCTTGTCCCAGAACCCTGCAAGCAGCAGGGCGCCGAACGTCCATTCGGAGACACCGAGAAACCAGCTTGCACCCTGATGGCCGAACACGGGGTACAGCCACCAGATCAGCGGACCGTTGCTGATGAAGGGCACGAGCCGCTCCGCTTCATACGGCCACCACTTCTGGTAACCGAAGAAGAAAAACATGATCACCATCGATGCGCGGACCAGATGGTAGTCGAGATCCTCGGTGAGCACGCCGGACCGGCGCAGGATCAGGACGAACGGGCTGACTGCCGTGTTGAGAATCGCGTTCATTATCGTAACTCCTTGTGTCGAGCGTCGACATGCAGTCGCTGCACGCGACCGTGGGGAAGTCGATTTCAGTGTCGAACCACGCCGCCCCCGCGAAGCGAGGGCGGCCTTTTGACGCCGGTCAGGCAGCGGGCTTGAGCTTGCCGGGCGGCGTCCATTCGGCGCCCTTCATGAACGAATCGTTCGGCGTCTCGGCGAGGTGGTTGGTGTAGTTGGAGATCAGCTTGGTCGCGGCGAGAACAAGCACGTCGAGCACCGCACGGTTGTCATATCCCGCGGCTTTGAAGGCAGCGACGTCGGCCTGGCTCACCACGCCACGCTGGCGGGTGACTTTTGCGGCGAACTGGCGCAGCGCCTCGAGCTTCGCGTCGGCGATGGGGCGGCCTTCGCGGACCGCGGCGATCGCGGCGTTGTCGACCTTCGCCATGCGCGAGAGATTGGTGTGACCCGCCATGCAATAGGTGCACTCGTTCTCGTAGATGATGGCGAGATAGACGATGTTGCGCTCCTGCGGCGTGAAACCCGTCTTCTCGGCAATGCCCCAGAGCGTGCTGTAGGCCTCAAGCGCCGCGGGGCTCTCGGCGAGGATGCGGTGCAGGTTGGGCACGAAGCCCCAGGCCTTCTGGACGCCGTTCAGGATCTCGGCCGAGGCCGCCGGCGCCGTGGTGGTCTCGTGAAGCGTGAATCCGTTGATCATTTGTCTTCTCCCTTCTTGGATACTGAACGATGTGGCCGCATCATCATCCATTCCCCGACGCTGCGGCAGACGCGACGGAGCGATATCATCCATTCCGATCAGGAATGGCCGCTTTGCAGCAAATCGACCTGACGATTTCGTCAGCGGTGCTCGCCGTCCTTTGCTTCCTCTCTCTTGCGCATCCAGCTTACTTCCCGGCGGGCGGCAGGAGCTTGTCGTAAATCAGGGACTGCAGCGCGTTGCGGAACGAGTCCTCAGTGTCGATCGTCTTTGTGAACCCAGCCTGGCGCAGCTTGATAGTGCTCACGAAGGCCCGAGGTCCTTCCGGAGCGCCGTAGGCGAACGCGAAGTCCGCGTGCTGGTCACCTTGTCCAACCAGCTCCCGTAGATTCCGGGAGCGAAGATCATACTTCGCGATGATCTGGTCCCAGATATCCGCGTTTTCCTTGAGGTAGGCTGCCACGCTTGTCGGTATGTCCGGCCCGGTTTTGACACCGAGCGTTTCGGCCACGGCCGGCCACACATTGCGCCACTCGAACACGTCGCCGTTGGTGATGTTGAACGCCTGGTTCGCGGCCTGGGGTGACTGCGCCGCCCAGACCATCACGTCGGCGACGAGGTCTGCATCGGCGGCTTCCCAGACAAACGACGGACCGCCGGGAAATCCGAACGGTTCACCCTTCTCGCGGCGGATGGCCGCGTAGACACCGATAGCCGGCAGAACGTTCAACGCGCCCGGGGTTGGCCCGGTGACGAGCTGCGGACGCAGTGCCGTGTAGCTGAAGCCATGCTGGGCGCCCATCTCGCGGACATAGGCTTCCTGGTCGAAAAAGAAGTTCTGATGGTCCCTGCGGGCATCGCGTTCGCGGGCCGGGATCGGGATCGGGTGCAGGTGCACGCCGTAGACCTTCGTTCCTTGCAGGATGCTGATATGCTGGAAATTGGAGGCGGTGCGCACGATGGGTTCCACCACGTTGCGCAGCATGGCGTTGTTGGTGTCGATCTGTTCCTTGCTCGACCAGCCGGCAACCAGCTCGGGCTTCTCGTGCAGGGCCGTGTAGGCGATGTGCGTGATGCCAGTCAGCGGCTCGAACGCGACGCGGGCCGTCTCCTCGTCCCGCAGATCGACCGACAGAAACTCAACACCCCGTCCGCTCGGCAGCTCGGGCTTGCGGCGTGAGACGCCGACCACCTCCCAACCGGCGGAAAGAAACTTCTCGATCGCGGCGACCCCCAGCAGGCCACTTGCGCCCGTGACCAGCACCTTGTTCGGAACGATTTTGCTTTGATTGGTCGCGTTCATGATTCTAGGAACTCGTTGTTTGATGAGGTGAGCTTCCTTTTCAGAAAAGGCGCAGCCGCAGCGGCAAGCGTCCCGCGGTTTTACCTCCAGGGCGAGTTAAACGTTCTAAGAAGTTGTTAATCGTGTGGGCCGCGGGCGTACGAGAGCCGGCCGCGAGGAACCGGGGCACATAAGGGGCCGGTCTGGTCGTCAGATATCGCGGCGATTGCGCAAGATGATCAATTGGATGATGCGATCGTTATGAGGCGTGAAATAAAAGGCCAAGACGAGCGGGTCCGGCAAACCGCGTTTGTCAAAATTTCCATCAATATCCGCAATGACAATAAAATTATCGTAGTGCCTCACGACTGTCGTAACTGCGATCGTCAGTTTTTCGCCGATGATGTCCCGTTCTGCCCAGTCCCTGATGGCCGATTTGCCCCAGTAGTCCCGCAGCTGATCGTTGACAAGCGCGTCGTCGGCAAATGTGACCATCAACCGCTCCAGGTCGAAGCTGTTCGTAGCCTCGACAAAGGCTGCAATCAGGGGCGGAAGCGCAGTTGATGCATTGGTCGACGAACTGGGGCTTGGCATGTGGATCAACGGCCATGGCGAATTGACGGCATTTTAACAACATGCCCCACTCGGTGAACCTTGGCTCCTTGTATCATGTAAAAAATTGTAAAATCAGCAGGAGCGACCGTTCAGACGCGCTGGCGCGTTGGCAGTCCGGGGCAGCCGCAAACCGCTTCTGGCACGTCCCGCCAGGGCATCATCCGCGTGCGTGGGTGCGACTTGCGATCATGACTGCAAATCTTCCAGGAGCGCGCGCGCCTGCTTGAGGTCTTCGGTTTGAAATCCTTCCGTGAAGCGGCCGTAGACGAGCGCAAGACTATGGCGAGCCTGATCCCGCTGCCCGCCTTCGGAAAGAAGGCGGGCCAAGGCCATTGCCGCCCGCAACTCCAGGGCGAGCGCGGACTGCTCTCGTGCAACGGCAAGCGCTTCCGCAAGGCTGTCAATCGCTGCTTGCCTGTCATGTTGCGCGGCAAGAATTTGCGATTTGATCCGCAGCAATTCTGGCAACTCAAATTTTGCTCCGCTACTTGTCGCCTGCGCGATGGCTCCATTGATAGTGAAAAAGGCCTCTCCCAACTGTCCGGACTTGCGGAGGCCCTCCGCCAGTGCGCCGATGAAGGTCGTGACGACGACTTGGTACTGTTCAGTGTGCATGATTTCGAGCGCGCTTCGCAACAGGACGACCCCGGCCTCCGCCTCGTCGCGCGTAACGGCAAGCTCGCCTTTCAGCGCGACGCCGGCGGCACGGTACGGTTCTAGCGAGTATCGCCCGGAATATGCGATCAGCTTCTCGATGAAGTCGGCAGACCTTGGCAAGTCACCGGTCCAGAGAAACACTGACGAGCAGTACATCAGCGAGATGCAGATCGAAATCGGCTGGTCTTGGTTGGACGCTTCGTCAATCACTTTTTGCGCGATTCCGAGCGCCCGATCGGAGAAGCCGCGCAGCCACAGGACGCGAGCAAGGGCGACATGAGCTCGGATGCGATGGTCGCAGCCGAAGTAGTTACCGTTGAACCCACTGCGTTCGGCCGCGAGCGTCAAGCCGCGCTCACAATGGAATTGCGCGGAGGCTTGGTTGCCCTCCAAATAGTGAGATATCCCGAACATCCACTCGGCCCAGATAAGGCCAGCAGGGTCCGCTGTGGCCCGTGCAATCGCGTTCCCCCTCTCTGCAGCCGCAAGGGAGCCACGAAGATCGCCAAGCCGGTTAAGAAAGAGATTTAGACCGGCTAAAAGCTGAAGTTGGTGCAGCCTGTCGTCAAGCGTCTCCGCAAGCACAAGTGCCCGCTCGATTGCGGCACGAATCTGGTCGCTGTGTCCGCGCGTGTACATCGACGAAAGCGCCAATGCCTCCTGAAGGATCATCTCCAGCCTGGTGTCCCGGCTGGCGTCGTCGAGCACAGCCAACGCCCGTTCACACCAGCTTCTGCATTCCTCCAGCAACGACAATCCGATGAACAGGGGTGCCGCCCAGGCGGTGAGCTCGACGCCGACGCCGAGATTGCCATGGTCAGACAGCGCCCATTCGAGCGCCGCCCGCACATTGCCGATATGTGGAGCGTATCCTGAGAGATCGTGCTCGCCGAATCTCGATTGGACGATCTCGTCCCGTTGGAGGAATTTGACAAAAAAGGCCGCATGCCGCCGGGAAATGCGATCGGCTTCGCCACGGTTGGCGAGCTTGGTTGCAGCATAGGCGCGCGTGGTGTCGAGCAGTCGGTAATATGTCGATCCGTTGATGGTGTTCGTGGATACCAAGGACTTCGCAACTAGGCTCACGACCCCGGCGAGAACGTCAGCTTCGTCCGACTCCGCATCGGATGCAACTGAGCAAATAGCCTGAAGCGTGAGGTCGCCGACGAAGACCGACAGCCTGCACAGGACCATTTTCTCGTGCTCCGAAAGCAGGCTGTAGCTCCAATCAAGCATCGCGTTCAGGGTCTGGTGCCGCGGCAACGCCGTGCGGCGGCCGTGCCAGAGCAGACCGAAGCGATTGCCAAGCAGTTCTGCCGTGCCGCTAACCCCGAGCGATCCGACCCGACTGGCTGCGAGTTCAATGGCAAGAGCGACCCCATCAAGTCGGCGGCAGATCGTGGCAACAATCGGCGCTTCGACGTCGCTCAGCGTTGCGCTATAGCCGCCGGCCGCTGCCCGCTCCATGAAGAGCTGAGCAGCCGGGTATCTCAGCACGTCCGCGGCAGTCAGATCGGCATGTCCGGGCGGACAATCAAGTGAATACAACAAGTGGACGCGCTCACCTTCGACACGCAGCGCTTCGCGGCTGGTCGCCAGGATATGCGCGTGTGGTGCCTCGCTGACGACCCGTTCGGCCAACGCCGCTGCCGAGTCGATCACGTGCTCACAATTGTCGAGAATCAGGAGGATCTTCTTGTCGCCGAGAAACGCTACAAGACTGCCGAACGGGTCGTGGGCCTGAACCATGAACCCGAGCACCGAGGCGACTGACGTTGGGACGAGCTGGGGATTGGTCAACGCACCCAGATCGACAAAGAAAACTGCGCCGCTGAAGCCGTTCAATAACGCATGCGCGACGGAAACGGCAACGGTCGTCTTGCCTATGCCGCCTGGGCCGACGATGCTCACGAAGCGCCCCACGGTGAGCTGCTCCGATACGGCTCGAACGGCTTCATCTCGACCGACGATTCGTGCCAATCGGGGCGGTAGCTTGCTGGGTCGCTCGCCGTCGGCGTTTGCTTCGGCCTTAATCGGCGGCCCCGTCGAGCGTGAGACTGGCGCGACAAAACAATAACCGCGGCCGGCAACGTTCGATATGTAACGAGCGCCGTCGTCTCTGTCGCCCAGCACTTTCCGTAGGGTGGCAATCTGAACGCGGAGATTGGCCTCATCCACTGTCACATTTGGCCACGCGCTCGAGATGAGTTCCCTGTAGCTGACGAGCTCGCCAGCCCGCTCCGTCAGGGCGATCAGGAGGTCGAGCGCGCGGCCGCCAAGCGGTATCGCCTCATCAGCCCTCTTGAGCAGCCTGCCCATCGCGAACAGACTGAACGGGCCGAAAGAAACCACGTCCCCGGGCTGGAAATTGCGGCGACCATTCATGCAAGTGTTCCGCACTCCTGGATCGGCATCGTGGATATCTCCGCGAAGCGGAGCTCCTGGCAAAACAAGCCGATGCTTCTTTGCGTCGAACCCGCGCGCGCCACTCATCCACGGCAGCACTCCGGACAAGAACCGAGATCGCATTGGGAACAACGGAGTACAGCATAGGACGATGACGTGCAGTCGACAAGTTTGGACTCAGCGCGCGGCTATCTCTGTCAAGAGTTAAGGGCCCCTTTAGGCGAAAGCGCTCCACCCGGCTATTCCTTGCGGGAGTAACTGTTATTGCGAAGATCGCTCTGCCGAGGTCGCGATCCGCTGCACAGCGTCTAGCTGCTCATCTCGCTTTTATTGCTCGTCTTCTGGCCTTCCATGGCGGCGACGCGCGCGGCCACTACCTGGCCGCAAGGTCGCGTCGGCGGCTCGGCACAGTCCGCCTTGATCATCTCTGGGCTGGTGCCTCACCTCCCCTCGCCGGTCGGGGCTCGTCAGTCGGTCCACCATCATCGGCATTTATGTTCGCGTCGCCGGGGACCGCCAGCCTTGCGAAGACATCTTGGCCGGACGGCTCCTGCATTTTGCGCCACTGCGCCGGCGTGATGCCCATGCGGCCCTTGAACGCGCGCTGAAACGCCGCTTCCGATTGATAGCCTACTGCCTCCGCCACGGCGCCGGTGGAAAGCGAAGATTTTTTCAGTTCGTTCGCCGCGAGCGTCATCCGTATGTCGGTCAGGAGATCGCTCGCCGAGCGCCCGAGCTTCTCTTCGAATTGGCGCGCGAGGGTTGCCCGCGACATGTTGCATAGGCGCGCAAGGTCTGGCAGCGACCATGCGCGCGCTGGTTCGTTGAAGAGGGCCGCCACCGCCGGTGCGAGGCGTGGATGACCGGCCAAAGCAAGGATGCCGCGTGGCGTGTCTTCGGTCTCGCTTGCGAGCCGCAGCACAAGCGCGAACATCGCCGTCGACAGCGCGTTCAGCATCGCGCGGCCGCCGAGATGATCGTCTGCAGACTCACTGCGCATCAATGAGACGAGACCAGCAAGCTGTGCGGCCGTTTCCTTCTGTCCAGTGTGGGGGCCGGCATGCACCACCAGGCGCGACGGCAGATAGCTGCGGAGCAGGCGGTCATGCGGCCGAGTGACCGCGAAGTATCCGCACAACACATCGAACCGCTCCTCCGAACCGAGATTTTCGCTGATCGTGAAGTTGAGCGACGCGCGGTTGCGGGCCGGCAGGGGCGCGGCCCCGCTGCCGTCGTGCATGACGTGCCGTGGGTTACCAGGAAGCAGAAGAATGTCGCCGGCCTTCAGCTGCAACGGTCGGCCCCCCGCCGGATCTTCCAGCGTCGCGGAGCCGGAGAGCACGGCATGGTACGGGATTTCGTTCGCCTCGCCCGGACCCTGATCGATGCGCCAAGGCGCTCCGAAGGAGCAGCGTAGGTCGAGCCGCCCGCGCACGGGCATCATTTCGAACAGCCGGCTTAACCAGTCCATCGCGACCTCCTGAAAGCATCCATCGTGAGACGATAGAGCATATAGTCGAGACAACGCGGCATTCAAAGTATCAAGACGTGACCATACTGTCACTCCGCAATCGTTCACCACCCAAACCAAGGAGTGCCACCATGTCCCGTCTTTCAGTTCCGAATCTCGAATCCGACACCGGCGCGTCCGGCCAGATCTATGCCCAGATCAAGAAGGCCATCGGCAGCGTGCCGAACACCTTCGCGGCCATCGCCGCCCACGGCCCTGCCGCCCTCAAGTCGGTTCTCGCCGCCGATGCGGTACTCGCTTCGGGCACGCTGACCAAGCGCGATCAGGAGGTCATCAAGCTCGTGATCAGCGCCGCCGGCGGCTGCGACTACTGCGTCGCCGCCCACAGCCATCTGGCCAAGCTCGTCGGGGTGAAGCCAGAGGCCCTCAAGCAGATCCGCGAGGGGCAGGCCAGCGGCGATGCCAAGCGCGATGCACTGGTCCGCTTCGTCCGCAAGCTCGCGCAGTCCAGCGGCACCGTCAGCGACGAGGATTTCGCCGCGATCAAGGCCGCGGGCTACAGCGACGCCCAGTTGGTCGAGATCAGCCTGGCCTTCGCGACCACCGTCTTCACCAACGTCTTCAACCGCATCAACGACACCGAGATCGACTTCCCCGCAGTCGCGTGAAGCGGCCGCGCCCCGTCAGATCTCGAACGAAAGGATCACGACCATGACCACGATTCCCAACACCACGCCAAGCCCGCTTGTTCGCGCGCTTTATCGGTCCGGCCTGCTCGCGGAGGAGCTCGACTACCACGTCGTCCGGGCCTCGATGGTGATCATGTTCTACTTCTTCGGCTATCAGAAGTGGTTTCCGTACGAGTTCGAAAGACTGGTCCCGTTCATCAGCAACGGGCCGCTGATCTGGTGGCTGTATCCAGTCTTCGGCCACGCCGGCGCCAGCTATTTCCTGGGCGTCTCGGAGTGGACCTTCGGGTCCCTACTGCTTGCAGGCTTCTGGGACAAGCGGCTCGGCGTTCTTGGCGCCCTCGGCTCGACCGGCACCTTTATCGCGACCGTCACCATCATTCCGTTCATGCCGGAGGGCTGGGACGTCGCCGCGGGAGGCTTCCCCGCGATGACGGGCAACGTGCCCTTCCTGATGAAGGACGTCGTTCTGCTGGCCGTGTCGCTCTACCTGCTGAGGCAGGATGTTGTTCGGCTGATCCGGCAATGAAGTCACGCATACAACTCGGCGACCCGCCGGCAAGTGCGAAGCTTGCCGGCGAGTTAGTTTGTCAGCATCAGAATTTCGACCTTCACACCCGAGCAATCGCGCCGCGCCTGAAAGACGATGAAGCGAGATGACGTTTCCGGCCGGCCAGAAACGATGTCACCGGCAGACGCCCACCCGGTCAATTCTGCGATATCGCGAGCGCCGCGAGCACGGTCCGGTTGCTGATTTCAAGCTTTTGATAGATGTGATGGAGGTGCACCTTGATGGTGCCGTCGGCGACATTCAGCCGGCGCCCGATTTCCTTGTTCGACAACCCTTCGGACACCAGAGCCATAATCTGGCGCTCACGGTCCGTCAGCACCGACAGCACGTTCTCCGCGACTGCGATGTTACCTTGCTCCCGGGCCACGGCCTGATCGGAGGAAGGCAGCGGCAACAACCTCTGGCCATCCGCGACCTGGCGCAAGGACCGCACCAGAATATCCGGCGTCACATCCTTCGGAATGACACCGTAGGCGCCAGCGGCGGCCGACATCACGAGTTCGCGATCCTCAATCGATGCGGTGAAAAAAACCAGCCGGGTGGCAAGATTCTCGGAATTGGCGATCGCCAGGATTTCCAGCCCGGTCAGGCCAGGCATCGAGATGTCGAGGATGGCGATGTCCGGGACCAGACGGCGGATGGCTTCCATGCAGTCCGTGCCGTCACTGCAGCTCGCAACAATTTTGAAGCTACTCTCTGCTTCGAGTACGTTTGTCAAACCTTGCAGAACCACGGGATGACGATCCGCGATCACCACGCTGGTACAACGCATAGGCGGCCCTCGGCCCGTCCCCCTACAAACGTAAACCCCGCGCGCCCATCCATGTTTCCCTCTAACCTCCCCCGGAGTCACTATTTTTTTCGGTTGGAGGCATTACACCGCTGTGCAATGCAAGAAATGTACCAGATCGGGGGCAAGCCGAAGGGAACGAAATACGGCCCAAAAACCTGAAGCGGTTTTGCAGGTCACGAACGCACGCGGCGGCCGCGATGATCTATGCAAATGCTCGGTAGCTCCTTACCCCTCGCTCGCTCAGCGAAGCGGCTTCGCATGGCACGCGCTGTTGTTGTGCCCATCCGCGGCACCAACCGCTGCTTGCCATTATGAACGACATCCCATCCGAACTTGCCGACGCGCCCCGTAGAATCCCCGTATAACCAAAGGTATATTGGGATATCGTCAATTCGAATCTAAGATTCACAAAATTTTCACAATGCACACACGCGGAGATTTCGAAATCGGACCATGAGATATTTTCTGTAAAGAGGAGGACCCCACCGACTGAAGAAGCCAAATTATTCGAACCAAGACTTCCACGAAGAGGGGGTCTTTAAGCCATCGACACATTACCAAGCGAGAGGGCCGCACCAAGCGAGAGGGCAGCAATTGCGTGGCCCCAAGAGTCAATTTGCGTCGAGTTAATTTGCGTCGAGTTAATTTGCGTCCAGGGTTGGGAGGGTAACATGTCGCGGCGGCAGGCTTTTGCGACCGTTCTTATTGGGAAAAGCATTTTACTCAGAGAAGGACTTGCCAGAATCTTACGCTCAGCAAATTTTCGCATCTTGGCCTCGGTTTCATGCGCGAACGATTTGCTGCTGAGCAAACTTCAGCCACTGCAGTTACTGTTTCTCATCGTCCATACCGGCGATGATTTTGGCGCCGCGCTCGAAGAAATCGAACTTTTCAAGGAGCTGCATCCGAGCGGGCGCATTGCGATCGTGGCCGATCACTATCGGGTGGACGAACTGGTTGCGGCATTTCGGGCAGGTGCCAACGGTTATTTCGTCGACATCATGACGTGCGATGTATTCATCAAATCGATAGAACTGGTGATGATGGGTGAAACGGTTTTCCCGCCGGCATTTCTTTCATTCGTTCTCGATCCCGAAAACGAACACCGGGACGAGACTGGCCCGCGCCAAGATGCCAACCGGGCGAACCCCGTCACGGCAGAGGACGGGATCGCACCACAGCTTTCTCCACGGGAGAAATCGATCCTGCGCTGCCTGATCCAGGGCGATTCCAACAAATGCATCGCGCGAAAAATCGATATCGCCGAGGCCACCGTGAAGGTCCATATCAAGGCGATCCTTCGCAAGATCCGGGTCCACAACCGGACCCAAGCGGCGATTTGGGGAATGAACAACGGATCGCTGGCACGGCTGGCAAACAACAAGTCCCCGCATTCGGGCTCCGATGTGAACAAGCGGTTCCCAAATCCGGTCAAGGAAATCCCCGAAATCAAGCGCGTCGAGGCGACGGTACCACTGGGTATGATCAACCATGAAGCAAATCACGTTGAGGTGCCTCACGCGGACCACCTCAAAGGTATCGAGCTAAAGACGGAGGCCATGATCCGGCTCCGCAAATAACCGGCACGTTGACGATTTTCTTTCCGGCGACAGGATTGAAGATCAGAGAATGACGACCCTATCGTTGGATTGCAGGGATGGGATGCAATGCCTGGAGACAACACGGGCACGAGGGGCGACCTCGTGCTCGTGTCGTTCCCGGCGCCCCGGGTGGGGGGTGGGGCCGCCGAAAGGGTTTAGCCGCTGATCCGCAGCCGCCCCAAAGGATCATCGGACCCAATTTCGCCGCCAAGACAGACCGCGCCAAGACAGACCGCGTACCGCGAGCGGAGCCGGCGGCCACACCCGCAGCAGCAGCCCTCGTTCGGCCAGCAAGGAAAGCAGGATTCCGATCGCCAACGCGGCAAGGATCGTCAACGCGAAAAGCAGCATGATATTGGGGCCGGACGGCACCATGACTGGTTCAGCCGGCAGCAGCGATTGGCCGGCTGCGAACCTGACCATGTCCTGTGCCACCACCGCTTCCCGTTGCTCGGCCACAACCCCTTCCCGTGCCGTAGCCAACTCGGCTTTCAGGTGTCCGAGTTTGGCCCGTCCGTTGAGATAGCTCGGGTGCCGAGGGCCTAAAGTCGAGGAAAGTGCGGCCATCTCTCGTTCAGCCACGGCATACGCCTCGATGGCCTGTTCGCGCAGTCGTCCGCGCAGATACTCGGACGCAACCCAATTCGCCAAGCGGGCGGCGTGCTCCGGATCGGAAGCAGTGACCGCGACCGTTATCAAATAGGACCGCGGATCGTTGGTTACTGTGATCTGGTTCATCAGCCGCGCCACGGCGAGATCACGCGGCGTCGGCGCGGACAGCCCGAAAACGGACCGGAGAGAGGACAGCACGCGCGCCGAAAGCGATAGACGCGTATAGGCCGGATCCTTGTCGAGCCCGAGAACCGAAACGACCGCGCTGGCGGTCCCGCGCGAGCGGATGATGCGGGCCGCGCTATCCACGACGGCTGCAGCATCGACTGCAGCGGTCGACTGGACCCTCTCACCTGCAACTGTTTCGTTGCGGAAGAAGTCGAGCTGAATCATGGCCTCGCCGGTGTAGCGCGGGGCGGTCAGCACAAGCCCGACCGACAGGGCCACTAACGCGATGACGAGGACCGCGGCGACGAGAGGCCTGTGCTTCCACAGAATCCTCAGCGTGTCGTACACGACACGTTCGTAGTGGATGCGCGGGGCCTCGATCGCGTTCGTCTCGAACGACATGTCCTGATCTCCGGGATAAGCACCGTCCCACGGTCGCCTGTTGCCGCCTTGCGCCGGACAGATTGGTTCGCTTCCGCCACTGGCGAAAGAGTGGCAGGAGGAGTACCTCCTATTTCCCAATCCGTCCGGCCGCCGTCACCGCACGAGAATCCTGAACGTGGCGCGATCGAAAAGGGCGCGGCCGAGTGCCCGAGCGCTGGGACGGTCCGCGGCCCGCAGCAGGTCCAGAAACAAGGCCTCGCCATCGGATTCGTTCGCGCTTGCGGTCGGGTCAACGCCCGGTCCGCCGTCGACAAGCGTACGCACGATATCGAGCAGGCCCCGTTGATAGGGATAACGCGAAACCGTGCAGCCCAGCAGTCGCGCCTGCCGCCGACAGGAAATCTGGGCCGGGGCAAAGCTGCGCGTGGCCGCCCGGAACATCGGCAGGTCGGCTTCCGTGTCGCCGACCGCAATCGTCTCGGCGTCCGGCCCCAGGACCCGGTCGCGCAATGCCGCCAGGCCGGTTCCCTTGTCGTTTTGTTTCGCCACGACGGCGGTGTCGATCATGGTTTGACGGAAAGAAAGCCGGTGAAGCCCCAGGCTCGTGATCAGATGGTTCATAACAAGCGTGGGCAGCGGGATCGGCGCTCCCAGACCGACGCTGAAGGAGCGAAACGAATTCAATAGCAGCGAGCGCAAGTTACGCGGCTGCTTCTCGAACATGAAGGCCCGAATGGAATATTGGTGACGGTCGTCGAGGAAAATCCCGGGGATCCGCCGAAGATGCTTCCTGAGTTCGTCGATCTGGGCCATCGTCTCTTGATCGAGCAGGACTTGCCCGCACTGGGCGACGGCGTCCCACAAATAGGCGCCGTGCTCGGCCACGCCTCCTGCCAGGCCGTATGCTTGACAGTAATCCTTCACCTCCGGGGCCGATCGTGCCGTGTTCAAGGCAACCGAACATCCTCGCGCTGCCAGCAGCGCGAGGGCCTCGATACCCGCAGCCGTCGTGCAGGGATAGCCGAACATGCGCCGGTCCAGGACCCCGTCGATATCGAGCATGACGAGCGGCGCATGCCAGGACGCCGGCTGGGACGGCCGGCAACGCGCGCCGCAGAACCGCGCGGTCTGGACGGTGAGGAAGTCCCAGGCGCCGAGAAAACGGCGATGCAGTTCCTGCTGCCGTTGGCCGGTCTGCATCGCGCCGAAGAGCTGTTCTTGGGCCGATTCCATCGCCCAGAGACCGGCGAGCAACTTGTTGACGAAGAGACGTTGCCCTACCTCGGTATCTGCGGAGTATTCGACGTAGCGACGGATCAGCCGGCCTTCCTCGTCGGGGCAAAGCGCGAAACTGAGGATGGTCTCGGCCAGATCAAAGGCGGGATCAATCGTGTTCAGTTGCGTTTTGCCCAAGCCGTGGCCGTAGTAGCCCGTCTTCAACGGACCGAACTTGCCCTCGATCCATTCGGCGCGCCCGATGTTGGCGTCGATCAGGGTGGGGAACGGGCAATGCAACCGATATAGCCGCTGCTGAATCCATGAGCGCATCGGTATGTCCAGCACGAACCGTCCGTACGCACGGCCGAGCGATTTCGCCAACAAATCCAGGCCATTTTCGTGGACCGCCTTGCCCGCGGCGCGGCGTTTCGGCAGACTCAGTACGCGGGTCCGCGCGGCGACATAGGCGGCCGTCGTCTCGATCCAGGTCTCGCGGTCCGACCGGACGTCTCCGGCGCCAGACTGCTGTGGCAACCATTCGGTGTAGAGAACGCCGTCACGGAGCCCGAGGACCGGCGGGACGAAATCAGAAAGCCTGTGCGCGGCCAGAAAGGCGGGGTAGCCGAGGTAGCCGAGTCCGACGCTTTTCGCCAGGACATACCGGGTTTCGTTCTTCCCCTGCGACGTCCATAATTGCACCTCGAAGATCCGTTTGAGCGCTGCAGCGCGGTTACGGGTCGAGTCGTGTTGCAGAGCCGCGTTGAGGTCGCTGGCCCGGCGGCTGCCGACCACCCGGACGTCGGAAAATCCCTGCCGCGTGAAGTATTCGGCGAGCCGCTTCTCTACATTCTTCGGATCGAGCAGTTGCTGTTTTCGCCATCGTTCAGGCTCAAGCGTGATGACCAACTCATCGGGCAAGGTATTGGCCCAGTTGCGTGTCGCCGGGTGGGTGGGAACCAGGGCCTTTATCCGGGCAAGGTCGAAACCCGCCTCGCGGGCAATCTCGACCGCAAGGACGATCGTGCCACCCGAATTCGGCGGATCATCCACGATGGCAAGCGTGAAGCCCTGCTTGGCATACCTCGCCAACTCCTTGCGTTCACGCCGGCTCGGGCCCTTTTTGGGCTGCACCGTCAGCGAAGCGATTTGTCGATAGCCTTCGGCCTTGAAGAAGGAACACAGCAGTGCCGAAAAATAGGTGCCGGCCGTGCGCAAACCCAACAGAAGAATCGGATGCGACTTGTCAGGGTATTGCTGCATGAATCGTCGGCCGAGCGTCAGCACGTCGAAATGGGTGAGATCCAGCCGGCCGAACGCGGAGGGTACGCCGAGGCGCACGTTCAGCAAGTCGGAAGGGAGCTGCGCTTGCAGCAATCCGGATAATTTCTTGGCAGATTCTGCGAACGACGCCTGATCGGGCTCGCCTCGCGCCAGGACGCCGAAAAGGCCGTCCAGGCCGTTCTCCCACTCTTGCTTCCAACCGCGGACTTGCGTTCGATGCTGCCTCGGGAGGTTTTCGGCAACTTTCTCTGTTAGCCACATGGCCATATGCCCTGGCCGGGTTCTTGCCAGTTGAGCGGGCAGCCGTAACGTGTGCCCGCGCAGATATTCGTCGATTCCGTTTAGCAGCGAACAGGAAAGCAGATAAATGTTCGTCGTAACTTCGCTGGTTTGCCAGCCCGCCGAAGTACTCGGCAGCCGGTCGATTTCGCCGGCAAGGCGCTCAACTGCTTCGCCAACCGTCAGATGCGGATCCAGACACCAATCGTAGGCGGAATAGAAATTAGTCTCGGCCGGCAACGGCTCATGTTGCACCGGCAATCGGTCAGAAACCGCGGGTTTTGTCGTAGCGAGCATTGTGCTTTTCCTTCAATCCTCTATTGCCCTAAGAGGCCGATACGGCATCCATCTCATGCAAGTCATGCCGGGAGTATCGGTCGACGGCGCGCGCGTAGATTGCCATCAGCACCTCATGGTTCGCCTCGGCGGTAAAATTCCGATCAAAGGTCTCCCGCGCGGCACCTCGCATCCGCTTAGGCGCCGATGAGTCCGAGAACAGGCATCGGACCTTCGCGGCCAGGTCTTCCGGATTGCCGGGGTCGAAGCGCAGTCCGTTGCGGCCGTCCTCGATAATTTCGGCCATGGCTCCCAGTCTGGAGGCGACGACGGGCGTGCCCTTGGCAAACGCCTCGATCACAACCCGCGGAAGCGCACCTTCGTAACATTGCGACGGCAGGACCAAGACGGCCGCCGCTCCGATCAGGTCCAGGACGTCCTCGTAGGAAACGGTTTTCAGCCATTGGATCGCGGCATTTTGTGCCGCCGCCTCCTGAACTACCGGCGCCAGCGGACCGTCACCGGCGATCTTCAACGGCACCGCCGTCCCAAGGCTCCGCCACGCCCCCAGAAGTGTTTCCACTCCCTTTTCAGCCGACAGCCGGCCGACATAGACCGCATATTTGCCGTTTCCGGCACCTGTGGCTGGCTCCGGATAAACGAAGTTGGATTTGACGGCGATCTTGTCTGCGGGAAGCCCTCCCTCGATGAACTTGCGCCGGCTGAATTCGCTCAGGGCGATATACGCGTCCACTGCGTTGCGCCACGTTCCCAACAAGCGATGTGCCGCGATCATCGCAGCTACTGCGGCGCTGGCGGCGCGGCTGTCGCGGTAGCAACCGTGGGCGACGCCGCGCCAGGGGGCCTTGCCGAGGCAATCCTCGCAAGGCTTGCCATCGCGGAACAGCAGGGCGTTGACGCAGACCAGCCGGAAGTTGTGTAGCGTCTGGACGACGGGAATGCCCTCGGCCCGCGCGGCGTAATAGGCGGCAGGAGAGATCAGCGGAAGCGTATTGTGGAAATGGACGACCTGCGGGCGATGCTCGCCAATAAGACGCCGCATCTTGAGAAATGCCGGATGGCTCCAGATCGTGCGGCCGGCGAGCTCCAGCCGCCCCATGCCGTCGGTTGCGTCGTTGGATAGGCAATATTGCGTCACACGGTGGCCGTGCGCCCTGAGCATTGCGACCTCGGCTGCGACGCATTGGTCCTCTCCGCCGGCGAGCTTGTAGAAGTTGTGCGCCACCAGGATGTTCATGGTCGTCTCATCCTCCGACCGCGGATGTTTTCGCCGCCGGCGCCGGTTGGTCGAGCACGGTGACCGAGGGCAGCGACAGCCGGCAGAGCTGTCCGTTGGTAACGGCGGGCGCTTGATGCGCGAAACTGCCCATCAAACACAGGACGTCTTTCAGGCGCCGCCATTGGCTGGCGTCCTGCAACTCCCAGGAATGTCCCCATAGATGGAAGACGCCGCCACGGGCGATGGCGTGGCGCAACAACGATTCCGCCATCGCGGGCCATTCGGCCGCGCGACCATGGATGACGTAACGCCAGAGATTCGCCAAAGCCTTCCGCTTGATCGCGTTTTTTGCGAACGCCGAAAAGCGGTGCGGAAACGCCTGAATGGTCGTCGGCATCAACATCAGCCCCGCTTGCGGCCGCGGGAAGTCGAGCGAGAGCAATTCGACGCTCCGCAAGCCGAGATAGCCTGCCTCTCGGATCATATGCAGGTGCCGGCTTTTGTACCTGCCAAGCGGCGGAGAGAAACACGCGCAGGGAACGCCGGTGTTGTCCTCGATAAAGGACTTGGAGCCAGCGATCTCCTGCCACGCCGTGCGATCCGTTACGCGGGTCAGGTCAACATGATGCAGAGTATGGGCGCCAATTTCGAAATCGGAAGTGAGCTCGCGAAGTTGGGCGGCCGACATCGTCCCCGACTCAATTGTCGCGGGCACGTAAAACGTTCCTGCGATCCCGCATTTCGCTAACAGGGCGGCCACGCGCAGGTCCCTGGGATGGCCGTCGTCCCAACTGGTCGTGATGCAGGTTCCCGGTTTCATTCTCCATCTCCGACAGGTGACAATTAGGCCCAAGGCCGGGTGGTCATCCGGCCGGTCCAGATAGCTCATTGTTTGACGTAGAACGTGTAGGTGTGACGATAGGGCGTGTCGGTCAGATACTCGGCCGCGCCCAGAGGCGGAAAGAAAAACGGCTTGAGCGCGCGCAAGCTTTGGCATTCCCCGAGAAGGAACGGACGCCGTTCCTCGATATCATCCCACCCAACAACGAGCACCCCGCCCTCACGGAGGCGGTCACAACAGGCCTGGAAGGCCTGCTCAACGTCCGCTTTTTTGTCCAGGCCCCAGCCGAAGACGCCGTTGCAAAGGATCAAATCGAGCGCGCCGGGCTTGAAGTGCTTGCTGAGGTTTTGCAGCCCATCAACAATGTGCTGCTTCGCCCCATACTTCTGCCTCGAGGGGTCGATCTCGATCGTCCAGTAGCTCTTCTTCTTCGTCTCGAAGCGTTCGTTGTAGCCCTTCGTGTACCAGTGACAACCAACGAACAAAATTTCCTCGTAGCTGTCCTCGTGCAGGAAGTAAGGGAAGATGATCTGTTCCAGCACCCGCCGGTCTTCATTCTTGAGATAGGACTCCACGCCGAACATGCGTTTGATGTCGCGGACGATACGGAAGAAGATGCGCGCGAGCAGGTTTGGCATCGGCATGGGCTCCAGACCAAGGCGGCGCGCAATGGGCATCGTCGGCGATTTCATGATTCCCCTCCGATCACCGCCAATCGACGCCGCGACTGGATGCCCGCAAGAGCGCGGGCGAGCAGCCGGTCGATGCGGGGCGTCGCGACGTGCCGCTGGAGCATGCGGTACAGTCCCCGCGGCGACCACGGCAGGTCGAACTTCGCCAGTTCTGCCCGCGCAAAGGCACGAACTTCCTCGATCAGCCGCCGTTTTTCCTCCGGTGCCTCCATCGTGGTCAGGAAGGCCAACAGGACGCACTCGGCAAACATCCGCTTGCGCGACACGACGCGGCGGTCGACGGTGCGGATATCCGTTGCCACGTCGCAAAGGACACCGGCCAGGTCGAGGGACGCCGGGTACCACTCGTTGGAGATGCCGTCGCGAACACCCGCCGGCGTGTCGGCGTCGATGAGCGAAAGAACACGATCCGCGGGATCCCAAAGGATGTTTTGCAAGCAGAGGTCACCGTGCGGACATCCGGCCGCCCAGTGCGGCCGCATAACGGCGACGATCGCCCGCGCCGCCGACTCCAGCATTTCGGGAGGCGGATCGCTTCCGTTCGCAAGAGACTTGTTGAGGTCCGCCCCCGCAGCCATGGTCATCACCAATGCCGGCGGCGATGCGGACACATAAAGCGGCAACGGGGCACGGATCTTCCAGCCGTCGACGGTCTTGCCATCCACCGCCAGATGCAACCGCGCCTGCGCGTCGAACTGCCGCCTCGCCGTCTCGGTGCCGGTCAGTCCATCCGTTTGGTACAACTTGACCACCAGATCGCGGTATCCTCGCCAGAGCGGGTCATCCCGGCGCGAACCGACGGCGTAAATCCTGCCTTGAAACCCCGCCCCGAGCGGCCTGATATCCCAATCGGCCTCCGCGGTGTCTCGTGTCAATTTCTGCAAGACCGTTACCGCCGATGCGTGACCGCAATCCGCCGGATCGGGCCGCGCGAGAACGGTCAGGAATGCCGCCCAGCGGGCTGCGGCCCCGGCAACGTTTCCCGCCAAGAACCCGTAGGCCGCACCCAGCAAACCCCATTCGATCGAAAGGATCCATATTGCTGCCAGCGTGACGGCCGTCCCGGCCGACGTTGCCCATACGATCGCCTGCGGACGCTCCATGCTTGCCAGCGCGTTCGACGCCGGCGCTCCCGCCGCCGTGGCCAGCATCGCTACCGCCAGCACGGCAACGACATGGCCCCGCCCGTCGTATTCCGGCCCGCGATAAACAAGACTCATGAGAGTGTCGCCGCCGAGCAGGATCGCGACGCAAAACAGCGACATCCCGCCCGTCAGCACCAGCGCATCGCGAAAGGCTTGGCGACATAGCCCCGCACCGCCGCCTTCCTTGAAGGCGAGGACCGCCCGCGGCGTCAGGGTATTGCGGAACGCGGTCAGAAAAGGGTTGGCGAGCGACGCGATACTGGTGCAGGCGGCGTAAACGCCGGTCTCTACGATGCCGACGAGCAGCGGCAGCAGCCAGTAGCTGGCGTAACCTTGTATCGTGACTCCGACCTGTCCCGCGCAAAGCCATTTCCCAAGACCCCAGCTCTCTCGGGTCGCCTGCCGCACCTGGTCCGCTCTGATCACGAAATTCGACCGCGCCAGGTACAACCAGACGACGCTCGTCAGCGCGCAGGCGCCCCCGAGCGCCGCGCAAGCGCCGATCGCGGACATCCTGCCGGTCCAGCCCAGCCAGCCAAGTACGCCGAGCTGCAGCGCCGCTACGGCGGCGTCGAGGATCAGGGCCCTGGCCACCTGCAAATGTGCGAACGCGTAGCTTCGGCCGTATTCCCGCTGCATCGCGGACGGCACGGTTAGCACCAGCGCCAGGATCAACCAGATCAGGCTCGCGTCCGCCCCGAACAGCAACCCGCCTGCGGCCGCGAGCGCCAGCGCCACGGTGGCAGCGGCCGCCAACACCCCGCTGTGCAGCAGCGAGACCCCGGCATGTTCGGCCGGACTACGCGACGGCCGGTGTCGTTGAATCGTGTACGGAAGCAGGATCAGCGCGTCCTGGATCGCGAGCAGCGATCCCAATACTGAAAGCGCGATCGTGTAGATGCCCAACTGGCTCGGCACGGTAAAGCGGCCGACCAGCACCGTCGACAGCAGGCTGGTGCCGCTGACCACGGCCTGATCCGCCAACGCCAGGAAATGCGTTCCGAACACGATCCGGATAAGCGCCGCCCAAGGTCCGCCGCGTTTCGCCTCTTGGCCGCCGGACGGTTCGGCGACAAGCAATTCCAGCCGCGGCGCCGGCGCTTTGCGGTCCGCACCACTCTCCAACGGCCAGCCTGTCGCTCCCGTTTTTTGCATGCCGACCTTCGGTTTCAATGGTACATGCGCGACAGCGCCTTGCGGGTGGAGCGCCGGTTGCGCACTGCGCGGCGCAGCAATTCGCCAACGGCAAGAAACGCGAATCCGGGCACAACGTAAGCGTAGCGCCGCCACAGGCGCCGGGGCTCCGAGCACAGCCGGAACAGCCACTCGAGCGCATGACGTTGCATCCACTCCGGCGCCTGGCGTTTCGTCCCGGCCAGGAAATCGAATGCGGCGCCGACGCCGACCATGACCGGGGCGTCGATGCGCCCGAGGTGCTCCGCCATCCACCGCTCCTGTTTGGGCGCACCCAGCCCCACCCAGACGATGTGCGGCCGCGCGGCGTTGATCGCATCGACGACCGCGCGATCCTCCTCGGGCGTCATCTTCCTGAACGGCGGGCAGAACGTGCCGACTACTTGCAGTCCCGGGACCGACCCGGCCAAGGTTTCCTTCAGTTTCTCGGCGACGCCGACGTCGCCGCCGTAGTAGAACTGCCGGTAGCCGTGCCGGCCGGAAACCGCCGACATTTCCCGCATCAGGTCGGGCCCGTAGACCCGCTGCGTGCGCTTCTTGCCGATCAGACGCAGGAAGTGCACCACCGGGACGCCGTCGGGCGTCACCATGCCGGCGTCGTTGTAGATCTGGCGCAGCAACGGGTCACGGCGGCATTCCATGATGCCGTGGACGTCGGTGACGCAGACGTACTCGCGGCGTCCCTCGCTAATCCAGCGTTCGAGTGTCGCGATCGCGTCGTCCATGGTGATGGCGCAGACGTTGACGCCGAGAACATCGCCGCGGTCAGTGTGCAGGCCTACCACTGCGCTCATTGGGGGAACTTCCATACGAGCTTGTCCGCCTCGCGCGAATTAGCCAGCAGCGCGTCGAAATAGTCGATGGTCTTGTTGAGGCCTTCCTCCAAGGCGACCGTCGGCGTCCAATGCAGAAGCTGGCGCGCGCGCGAGATATCCGGTCGGCGTTGGCGGGGATCGTCCTGCGGCAACGGCCGGAATTCGAGTCGCGAGCGCGAACCCGTCAGGGAAATGACGAGCTCGCCCAGCTCGCACATGGTCATTTCCGCAGGATTGCCGAGGTTGATCGGTCCGTCGACGTCCTGCTGCGACACGTTCATCAATCGCGTCAGTCCGTCGATCAGATCATCGACATAGCAGAACGACCGCGTCTGTTCCCCCGACCCGAAGATCGTGATGGGTTCGCCTTTCAGGGCTTGCACGATGAAGTTGGAGACGACGCGCCCGTCCTGGGGATGCATATTCGGGCCGTAGGTGTTGAATATGCGCGCGACCCGGATGTCCAGCCGATGCTGTCGCCGATAATCGTAGAACAACGTCTCGGTGCACCGTTTGCCTTCATCATAGCAGGCGCGCGGCCCGACCATGTTTACCATGCCGTGGTAATCCTCGGTCTGCGGATGGACGTCCGGGTCGCCGTAAACTTCGCTGGTGGATGCCTGCAGGATGCGAACGTGCAGCCGTTTGGCGAGCCCCAGCATGTTGATCGCCCCGAGCACGCTCGTTTTGGTGGTTTGGATCGGATCGCGCTGGTAGTGGATCGGCGAGGCCGGACAGGCGAGGTTGTAGATTTCGTCGACCTCGACATAGAGCGGAAACGTCACGTCGTGCCGCATGAGCTCGAAAGCCGGTTCGCTGAGTAGCGGTTCGATGTTGCGGCGCATGCCGGTGAAAAAGTTGTCGACGCAAAGCACCTCGCATTCCTGCTTGAGTAATCGCGCACATAGATGTGAGCCGAGAAACCCCGCGCCGCCGGTCACCAGAACACGTTTCTTCACGATGCGCCTCCTGCCCGTTGCATGTCAGCCAAACCGGCATGTGGCACCGGCACGTGACAGCCAACAACCGCGCACATGGATTGCAGCGGGGCGCATAAGGACTATCGGAAGCAGAACAAGGGTACTCCGACGGGAGTACTCCCGAGGAGCGCGACGCTAGTCCCTGTTTTTCAGCATTGCAGCGCACGCAGCGATTAGTCTCGACGCCAGCGGATGACGAGGCCGACCTCCGGTCAGGCCGACAATGTACGGAGCTGTCGTGGTGCACGATCGGGAACTGAATTCGATAACCTTCGGAAACATCTGGGTCGCGGCCGCGTTGCGCCGCATCTCGCGGGCGGTCTGTCTGGCTGTCTTGCTATTGCCCGCCGCGCTGTCGGCCGAGGGCGTCGATAGCCGTGCCTACCGGCTGGCTCCGGGCGACCGCATCACGGTGACCGTGTTCGGCCAGCCGGAACTGTCAGGCGACGTGCTGATCGATGATTCGGGCGCCATCACCGTTGCTCTGACCGATCCCATCGAGGTCAAGGACCTGACGCTGCTCGAATGCCAGAAGCGCATCGTCGACCGGCTTGCCGACGGGATATTGCTGAAGCCCTCGGTGAGCGTGCGCATCGCCGAACTGCGTCCGCTTTCCGTATTGGGCGACGTGCGCCTGCCAGGCGCCTACCCGTTCCGTTACGGCAGCACGGTACAAAGCGCCGTGGCCCTCGCCGGAGGCTTCGGCCCCGGCGAACTGCTGCGGAACACTGCCGTTTCCGAATTTCTGTTAGCCGAGGAGCGCGTACGTCAGCTGACTTTGCAAAAACGCACCCTGCTCGTGCGCAAAGCCCGGCTCGAGGCGCAGCGCGACGGCCAGGACACCTTTTCGGCGCCCGCTTTTTCCGACACTGATGATGACAAGGACACCATCAAGATCGTGGCAAACGAAAAGGATATCTTCGCCACGCAAGGCGCCATCCTGCGAGATCAGATCGACTTGCTTCGTTCGGAAAAGCCGCATCTGCAGGAGCAAATCGAGGCCAATACCGAACAGGGCACCGCAGGAAAGAAGCAGCTTGACCTGATCCAGCAGCAAATCGACCGCTATGAGAAGCTTTTCAAACAGGGACTGGGGACCCAGAACAACGACTTCCAGTACCGCGTCCTTGAGGCCAACCAGGAAGCCGCCGTATGGCGGCTGCTGTCGGACGTCTCGCGCCTGCAGATGCAATCGGGAGAACTCGACTTCAAGATCCAGGAGGTGGAGGGCGCATTCAAGCGACAGGTCGCAACAGAACTGCAGGAAACTCGCGACCGCCTCAACGAACTGGAAGTCACGCTGCCGGCTGCGGTCAGAATTCGAGACGTCAGGCTGCAATACGCCGGCGGCGCGGCGGCCGAGGGCCGCAAGCGTTTGATCAGCATCACACGCACGCGAAACGGCCACGCCTTAGTTCTGGACGCAGACGAAACGACGCCAGTCGAACCTGGCGACGTCATTGATGTCAAAAACGACATGCCGCGCGTGCTGCCGCACGACGAAGCCGCCGCCGACCCGTTGGCATCGCGATCCTACCCAACAGAAGAAACCAAAGCCGGAGAAGCGATCGGCACGATTTCCCGATAGCGGCTGTCGCCGCGGGCACGTGTTGTCACCGCCGCCACTCATGGACTCCTCACTGATTCCCTGGACGCCTCATGACCCGCCCTCACCCCATTCCACATCCCACGAGCCCGGGCGACCGTTACATCCTGGCGCTCTCGTGCGTTCTGCTGGGATATGCGGTGATGGGAAAGGGCTTTGCCTATTTCGGCTATCCGCCGTTTTACGTCGGCGAGTTGGCCTTCTTGGCAGGACTCCTCGTGCTGTTGCGGTCGGGCTGTCTCCTCGCCGTATTCGCGTTCGGACCGAGCCTCCTCCTCGCTGCGACCATGGGCTGGACGTTACTGCGTACCTTGCCGTTCGTTGGCACTTACGGCTTCGATGCGTTGCGCGACAGCGTGATTATCATGTACGGGGGATTTTCCTTTATTGTCGCTGCGCTTTTGATCGAAGACTCTCGCCGCATCAACGCGCTCGTTCGCTATTATAACGTTTTTCTGAGTCTCTACATCCCCATCGTACCGTTCCTTTTCCCGCTCGGCTTCTATTTCGCGGACGATGTGCCGAAAATACCCGGGACGACCATCAGCCTGATCTGGCTCGGGGCCGGCGAGGTCGCGACGCACCTCACTGGTGCGGCGGTGTTCGCACTGGCGGGTTTTCGCAGGCCCACCCCGGTCTGGACTGCCTGCCTTCTCGCCGCGCTGGTAATGGTGAGTGCCGTGAGCCGCGGGGCCATGCTCGCATTCGTCGTTCCGGTTGTGTTGGCAGCGCTCGTGCTTGGCAAAGCGCGCATGCTCGCCGTCACCATCGCGGCCGGGCTGGCGCTGCTCGCCACGTCTTACGCCCTCGAGACAAGTTTCTCGAACCCCCAGGAAGCGCGCTCTTCCACGGAACGGCGGGTCAGCTCCGTGCAGCTCGTCGAGAACGTCGCGAGCATTGTCGGCCAAGGAGGCAGTCAGACCGAAGACACCAAGGAGTGGCGGGAGAAGTGGTGGAATATCATCCTCGACAACACGGTGCGCGGACCGTATTTCTGGACCGGCCGCGGATTTGGGGTAAATCTCGCCTTGGAAGACGGGTTCGCAAGCCAGCACAATGAGCGGCCGCTGCGCAGCCCTCATAATGGCCACATGACGATCCTGGCGCGCGCGGGGATTCCGGGTGTGTTGTTATGGGGAGTCTTTTTGGCCGCCTGGCTCGGCGCGCTGCTGCACGCGACGTCGCTTGCCCGCCGCCGTGGGCAGACCGAATGGACCGGTCTGCTGCTATTCATCGCCTGCTACGCCACGTCCTGCGTGATCAACGCCACCTTCGACGTCGCGCTCGAGGCGCCGATGCAGGGCATCTGGTTCTGGTGTCTGATCGGTTTCGGCATCGGCACGACGATGATCTACCGGTACATGGGGGATAACCGCTCATGGAAGGCCCGGCCGGTCAGCCAGATTCTGCCGGACCGCGAGCACCGAGGCGTGCCGTCTGCCTGACGGCGCTTCTGTGCTTGCTGGCCGCAACGTCGGCGCGGTCCGGCGTCCTCGACGAGCCCTGCCCGGCGGCAGCGATCGCAATAGAGCCGGGTGCGTCGATTCAAGCTGCCGTCGATCGGGCCGGAGACGGTGCCGCATTTTGCCTGAAGAACGGGACCCACCGAATCCAGGCCGTCCGTCCCCGCCCGAACCAGCGCTTCTATGGCGAAGGCCGGACGATCCTGAACGGCAGTCGTCTGCTCACGGACTTCGGTCGGGAAAACAACTATTGGGTCGCGCGCGACCAGCGACAGCACGGACAAAGACGCGGGACGTGCGCAAGGGAAGCGGCGGCCTGCAACCTGCCGGAAGGCTTATTCATCGACGACGTCCCACTGGTGCAGGTGCTCGCAAAGGACGACGTCGGGCCGGGGCGATTCTACTTCGACCATGCTGCCGGAGACATCTACTTCGCGGACAACCCCGCGGGTCACAAGGTCGAAGCCACGGTCGCGGCGTTCGCCTTCGAGAGCAGCGCGCCTGGCGTCCTGATCAGGAACCTGACCATCGAGAAATACGCCAGTGTCGCCCAGAAAGGCGCGATCCAAGCCCAGGAAGCCGCCGGCTGGGCCATCGAGAATTGCGAGTTGCGGCTGAACAGCGCGGCGGGGATCGCGGCCGGATCGGGCACCCGCGTGCGCGACTGCAACATTCATCACAACGGCCAGATCGGTATCACGGGCGTCGGCCGGGACATCCTGATCGAGCACAACCAGATCTGGGAGAACAATACCCGCGAATTCTCGTCCGGGTGGGAAGCCGGCGGCGTCAAGTTGGCGGTCAGCGAAGGCGTCGTCTTGCGCGGCAACGACGTGCATGACAACCGCGGCCCCGGCCTGTGGTGCGACATCGAATGCCGCGACGTCCTCTACGAGGACAATATCGCCGAACACAATCGCGATGCTGGGATCTTTCACGAGATCTCGTTTTCGGCGGTGATCCGCAACAACATCGTCCGCCACAACGGGAGCGCCGGAAAAACCTGGTTCTGGGGCGACAACATCCTGGTAGCTGCGTCGCAGGACGTGGAGGTCTACGGCAACACGCTGACCGCGGACGCCGGCACATGCGGCATCGTCCTGGTGGACCAGGGCCGTCCCATGAAATCAGGCGGGGCATACAAGACGCGCGGCAACAAGATCTACAACAACGACACCACGTTCGAGGGCGCCGCCTGCGCCGGTGCCGCGTCCGACGTCGGACCGCGCGACGAAAACGCCCTCATCATCGAGGACGGCAACAACCTGTTCGACCGTAACATCTATCGCATCCCGCGCGGAAATGCGCCGCTCCGGTTCGCGTGGGGACATGCAGTTTTCGGATGGGATGAACTGCGCCGCGCCGGGCTCGAGCAAAACGGCAGCCTGATCATTTACTGAGCTCCTCGCCGGATGGCGCGCCGCGCACAACGCGATACACCCAACCGACCGTCCCGCCACAAGCCGCGATTTCGGGTTACCACCTCGTTGCAGTGGGGGCTTCGACAGCGTGCGCATAAGATCAGCGGGAAAGTTTTCGCATTTTTTTTGTGGCAGACGCGGCAATCCCCTTGCCGGCGTGTCGGGGGCGGGTCCCGTGCGCATCGAAAGGAGCAAGAAACAGCATGGCAGACGAAGGCCTGAACCTGCATCCGGCAGGCCCCGCGCGACTCCGCTCCCGCAGCCGGCGAGACCGCGATTTCGGGCTCGTCTATCGGTACCGCAAACTTATCGTCGCGGCTTCGCTGGTCTGCGGCGATCTTGCCGCCGCGCTGGTCGCGATCTCATGTGCCCGTTTGCTGATGCGGATGACCGGACTGCCGTCGCCGGGGCCTCAGCACGTCACCGCATTGTTTGTCGTCCTCGCCTGCTTCGTCGTTGGACTTTACACCGGATCCGGTCCGGGACCTTACGAGCGGTTCCGGCAACGCACGATCGGGATTGCGGGCTTGATCGCCATCTCGACCATCGCCACGTTGCCCGAACGAAACGCTGCCGACTTCATGGTCGTGCAATTCGCCAATGCGGCTTGCCTGCTGATCATCGGTCATTATATCGAAGCCGCGACCCGACGTCTGCTAATCCATGTCGGCTTGTGGGGGGACTCGACCGTCCTGGTCGGCGCAGCCGACGACTGCCGAAGGCTGGCACAGTTTCTTGCGCGCAAGCCCGAGCTCGGCCTGAAGCCAATCGGCTTAATCAGGACCGCTGATGCCGGCAATTCGAACGGCGGACCATTCATGTTGCCCGTGATCGGGACGAGGACCGACTTCGGCAACATCCGGCTACGGGCCGAAATTGAAGTCGCCATTTTTGCCACCGCCAACGACCTGACGGCGGTGCCGCGCGATTGCGCTTTATTCGCACCATCATGCCGTTTCATGCTGCTTGAAGACATCTGCAACGTTCAGAGCCCGTGGGTGCACACGCGAGCTATCGATACGATGATTGGCATCGAAATCCAGCGCAACCTTTGGTCTTGGCAGAGCCGGTTGCTGAAAAGGATGTTCGATATCCTGGTCGCTATTCCCGTCGGGATGTTGGCCCTGCCGGCGCTGGCCCTGGCGGCGCTCATGATCAAACTCGTCGACCCAGGCCCGGCGTTTTACGTCCAGAAACGCGTCGGGCACAACGGAACGATGGTGAATATCCTCAAGCTGCGGACGATGTACGTGGACAGCGAGCGGCTCCTGGAAGAGCATCTCAGGCGCGACTCCCAAGCGCGCGCCGAGTGGCAGCGATCATTCAAACTCCAGCACGATCCGCGGGTTCTACCGATTATCGGCAACTTCATGCGCCGCTCCAGCGCCGACGAATTACCTCAACTCTGGAACGTCATCTGGGGCGATCTGAGCCTGGTCGGCCCGCGGCCCCTTCCCGCGTATCACGCCGAACAGTTCGATGAGGAATTCCGCTCGCTCCGGACCAGTGTTCCGCCCGGCATGACTGGATTGTGGCAGGTCTCCTCTCGCGGCGACGGCGATTTGCAGACACTGCGGGAACATGACCTGTTCTATATCCGCAATTGGTCGCCTTGGCTCGATTTCTACGTCCTGCTGCAGACGGTACCGGCGGTTCTTGGCGCCAAGGGAGCCCGTTAGCGGTGCAGCAAGAAGCTCCGTGCCAGATTCCGTTCGACTCAGATTCGCGTGTTCAAATCGTGGACACGCAACACCCGATTCTGGCGATTGGTTGAACCATGGGTAGCCTGCAGATGGCGCGCGCTGAGTCCCGTGCCGCGACGAATTCGCTAACGTTCTTGGTTCTGCAGGGTGCGGCTCCTGCCAGTTCAGGAGTCCGCGATACATGACGGGCTCCAGCCTGACGATCGGCGGTGGAATGGCCCTTTGAACACCGCGCGGATTTGCATCAGGACGGCTAACTCCGCATCCGGACGCCCGCAATCAGGATGTCGACGAGACGTTTGGCGGCCCGCTCACCATCGGGTCCCAAGCCTATGTTCGCAACCCCGGCGAGCGCACGCAGCAGGTCGAGCGGGTCGAGGTCCAGACGAATGTCGCCGCTCGCGACCGCGCGATCGACCAGCTTCGCCATTGCCCGTTTCACCTGTGCCGTAGACGCCGAGTACAGATCGGACGTCCCACCGACAATCGAATTGAGCACCTCGTGCATGCCGTGCTTGGTGGCGATATAGTCCACGAACAGCAGCAGCCATTCGCGGAGCGCCGTCACCGGAGGATGGGTCTCCGCAAGGCGGCTGGCGGCTGCGACAAGCTGCTCGGTCTCGTTGCGGTAGACCGCCGCGACCAGCGCGTCGCGGGTGGGGAAATGGCGGTAGAGAGTCCCGGCCCCGACACCAGCGGTGCGCGCGATCTCGTCGAGGCTGGCGCCGGATCCCTTTTCAGCGAAAGCGGCCTTCGCCGTTTCGAGCAAACGGACGCGGTTGCGCTCGGCATCGGCTCTCGGCTTACGGACAGCAGCGGGTTCGTCCTCATCGGCCACGCCGAAAATACCCCTTGATAAACGGAGAGTGTCTCCGTATCTAAAGCGGAGACACTCTCCTCTTACGTCAAATCAGGTCGGCGAACAATGGTTTGCTGCCGCGGGGAGCGGTGCGTCCAGTGATGAAGGAGATTGCGATGACCAGACCTTTCGGGGCGACGTCCACCACAGATGACGTGCTCTCGGGCAGAGATCTCAGCAGAAAGCGCGTGCTCGTCACCGGCGTATCGGCCGGCCTTGGCGTGGAGACGGCGCGCGCCCTCGTGGCCCATGGGGCTCACGTGGTCGGCGCCGCGCGCGACCTCGCCAAGGCGGAGCGGGCGACGGCCGAGGTCCGGGCTCAGGCGGCCGAGGGCGCTGGGCTGGAGCTGGTGGAGCTGGATCTCGCCTCGCTCGGGAGTGTGCGCGCCTGCGCCGAAGCCTTGCTCGATGACGGACGGCCTTTCGACGCCGTGATCGCCAATGCCGGCGTGATGCGGACGCCCTTTGGGCACACCGCCGATGGCTTCGAGACCCAGTTCGGGACCAATCACCTCGGCCACTTCGTGCTGGTGAACCGCATCGCCTCGCTGATCGTGCCGGGCGGCCGGCTGGTGAACGTCTCCTCCTCCGGCCATCGCTATTCGGACGTGGACCTCGCCGATCCGAACTTCGAGCGTGCGCCCTATGACCCGACCGTTGCCTATGGCCGATCCAAGACCGCCAACATCCTGTTCGCGGTGGAGTTCGACCGTCGTCATCGCGCGCACGGGGTAAGGGCGACGGCGCTGCACCCGGGCGGAATCCTGACCGAGCTCGACCGCCATCTGCAGCCCGGCGAGCTCGAGGCGACCGTGGAGCGGATCAACGCCCAACTAAGGGCCGAGGGCCGGCCGCCCTTCCAGTTCAAGACGATCCCCCAGGGCGCCGCGACCTCGGTCTGGGCAGCCTTCGTCGCCGCGGCCGAAGAGGTCGGCGGCCGCTATTGCGAGGACTGTCAGGTGTCGCAGGTCACCGAGGGGCTGATCAGCCCGGTGAGTCCCGGGGTCAGGCCCTACGCGCTCGATCCGGAGCACGCCAAGGCGCTCTGGGCCAGGAGCGAGGAGATGGTGGGCGAACGCTTCTGACCGCACCTCATAGTCGACGGAAGAGGATAGAAGCCGGGCAACTGGCTCAATGAGCCGCGTCGCTCAATTCTTTCGACAGGCGCAAACGTTCCCCGTCCTGGCCGGGCGGCGCGCCAAACAGCCGCCGATACTCTCGGCTGAATTGCGAGGGACTGTCATACCCCACGGCAAAACCGACAGCGGCGACGTCCTGAGACGACAACAAGAGCCGGGAGCGGGCTTCCTGCAAGCGTATCTGCTTCTGAAACTGGAGAGGGCTCAAGGATGTCACCCCCAGAAAATGACGGTGGAAGGATGTGAGGCTCATGCCGGCCATGTTCGCCAGATCCTCGATCCGGATGGTTTCGGCATAGTGGTCCCGAATCCACCGGATGGCCCGGGCGATCTGCGTCATGCGGCTGTCAGCAAGGCCGAGTTGGCGCACCATTGCGCCCTGCGCGCCGTTGATCAGTCGCCAAAGGATTTCGCGCTCGATGGCCGGCGCCAGGACCGCAACATCCTCCGGCCGATCCAGCAGCCGAAGGAGCCGGACGATCGGATCGAGCAGGTCGTCCGTCAGATCGCTCACGGCAATGCCCGGCGACTCGGTCTTGGCTTTTCGCGGCGCGCTCGTTTCCAGCAAGAGCGCGGCGATCACGTCGGGTTTCAGCTTCAGGCCGAAGCCGAGAAACGGCTCTTTAGCGCTGGCCTGAACAACGGACCCGCTCAACGGCAGATCGACCGAGAAGATGAGATACTGACCGGCGGCATAATCGAAAACCTGATTGCCCAGCACAACGCGCTTCGCGCCCTGCGCCACGAGCCCGAAAGTTGGCTCAGCCAGCAAGGCCGGCTCAGCCATATACGCGAAAGGCGGCGTCGGCAGATTCGACGCCGCAACCATGATGATGGGGAGGGGCTGGTGGGCTTGCGCCGCCTCCGCATGGCGGGCGATCAGCACCCTTAATTCCCTCATGAGAGGGGCATCTGATTTCAAGTTTTTCCCCCAATTCGAAACACAAAGCGCGGATGCATGATACTGCGAATTTTGGAAGGATTATGCAAGAGGCTGGCAGCTTCAATCTACCGCCTGGGGGCCCCGGAATGGTTCGATGAAAGGGAAAGCGGTGGATTACCGCCCGCCATTCTTCACATCCCAGGAGACCGATATGTCGCTCAATTCCTTCATCACGCTGGGCCGTTCCGGACTGCGCGTGAGCCCACTTTGCCTTGGGAGCATGACGTTTGGCGAAGACCTGGGATGGGGCGCCAGTGCCACGGACTCGGAAACCATGATTGCCGCCTATCTGGAGCGCGGCGGCAATTTCATCGACACCGCGAACGTTTATACCAACGGCCATTCCGAGAAGATCATCGGCGACTTCTTCGCAAAGAAGGGAAACCGCGATCGCGTCGTGATCGGCACAAAATTCAGTTGCAGCCTGTTCGAGGGCGATCCGAACGGCGGCGGGGCGGGCCGCAAGGCCCTGATACAACAATGCGAAGCGTCGCTACGGCGCCTCCAGACCGACTATATCGACATCTACTGGCTGCATATCTGGGATCGCACCGCGCCGATCGAGGAAACCTTGCGCGGGCTCGACGACCTCGTGGCCTCGGGCAAGGTCCGCTACATCGGTTTTTCCAATCTTCCGGCCTGGAAGGTCTCGGAAGCGCAGACCATTGCGTATTTCCGGGGCTGGGCGTCGATCATTGCCGTGCAGCTGGAATATTCGCTGCTGGAACGCACTGCTGAGGGCGAGTTGTTCCCGATGGCGCAGGAGATGGGCATCGGCATCATGCCCTGGTCGCCGCTCAAGCACGGCTTCCTGTCGGGCAAGTTCCGCCGCGATAACGCCGGTTCAGTCGATACCAAGCGCACCGCGATGGGCGTTCCAAGTGAGACGGATTATCGCGTCATTGACGCGCTCTGCGCCGTGGCCGAGGAGATCGGCGCAACAGCCGCGGCCGTCGCGCTGGCATGGGTGTGGAGCCGGCCGGGCGTCGAATCGACGTTGATCGGCGCGCGCCGACCGGACCAGCTTCAGGCGAACCTGGCTGCGCTCGACCTGATCCTGACGGATGCGCAAATGGCTCAGCTCAACGAGGTGTCGAAACCAGTGCTCAATTTCCCGGCCGACATCAACAACCATGTGGCGCCCATGTTTGCCTTCCCGGGCACCACGATCGACGGGTACACCGCGCCCGCGTCACCCATGCTGTCGGCGAGCGCAAATCGCTACTGAGCCACACGCTGTCCACTTGGTTCGCACTTCCGAAAATGGCACCTGGCTGACGTTGGCGTGTCGGCGGTATGTTTCGTTCGCCGCAGCCAGTGTGCTTGTTGAACCGGCGCGCAGTTCAGGCCCGGCCGAGAAACTCTGCTCCGCCGCCCCGCGCCGGGGCCGCCGTCGGGTCAAAATCGTCGGGCTTTTTCGCAATCAGTGTCTGCGTCGTGAGAATTAGTCCCGCGACTGATGCCGCATTGCGCACCGCGCTATAGCTCACCTTGACGGGATCGATGATGCCGGCCTGAACGAGGTCAACCATGCTTCCGGTGCGGGCATCGAGGCCGATGCCGTTATGCGATTTTGCGACCTTGTTGACATAGGTCATGCCGTCCAGACCGCAATTGGCGGCGATGCGGAAAAGCGGTTGCATCAGCGCCCGCTGCAGAAGCTCCGCACCTTGCCGCGCGCTGCCGGTGAGGCTTTCGATCAGCGGATCCAGCGCCGGCGCAGCGCGCACCAGGGCGACGCCGCCGCCGGGCACGACACCTTCTTCAAGCGCCGCGCGCGTTGCATTGATCGAATCCTCGATCAACTGCACACGCCGCTTCTGCTCGACGGGAGTTGCGCCGCCGGCGAGAATGATGGCCGTGCCGCCCGCGAGCTTTGCCAGCCGCTCCTGAAACTTGTCGCGTTCGATGTTCTCCGGCGCGGCTTCATATTGACGCTTGATCTGTTCGCGCCGGGCGTCGATGGCAACCTGATTGCCATTACCTGCCGTGATCAGCGTTCGCTCCGACGAGATCCGCACCTGGCGCGCACTGCCGAGATCGGCGAGTTCGCACTTGTCAACACTGCCGCCGAGATCGCGGGCGATGACCTTGCCGCCCGTCATGACCGCGATATCCTCAAGCAGCGCCTTGCGCCAGTGTCCGTATTCCGGCGGATGAATGGCAGCAACCCTGAGCTTCTCTCGCTCGCGGCGTCCAAGCATGTCGATGATACAGGCCGGAGCCACCTCATCGGCGATCAGCAGCAGCGGCCTTCCGCTCTTCGCTATCAATCCGTAAGCCGTCGTCAACTCGGCTGGCGACAGGATCTTGTGGTCCGTCATCAGGATGTAGGGATTATCGAGCACGACCTGCATCCTCTCGACATCCGTCACCATGTGATGAGACAGATAGCCGCGGTCGAACGCCATGCCCTCGACTACCTCCAGGACAGTCTTGACGCCGATGCCAAATTGCACGTCGACAATGCCCTGCGCTCCGGCCCGTTCGAAGGCTTCAGCGACAAGATTTCCAAGCCCGACATCGTTGGCGGCAACGCGCGCGATCGCCCGCACGCCCTCGGCGCCCTGAAGCTGCTTTGCCTCTCCTTTCAACGTCGCGATGGTCGCCTCGACGGCCGCTTCGATGCCGTGAACCAGTTCCACCGGATTGGCGCCACCGGCGAGGCACGCAAGCCCCTGCTGAACAAGCGCATCCGCCAGCACGGTCGCGGTTGTGGTGCCATCGCCGGCGACCTCGTTGGTCTGCCGGGACACCTCGCGCACGATCTGCGCGCCCATGTTCTCGAACGGACAATCGAGTTCGATCTCGTCGGCTATGCTCACGCCATCGCGGGAGACGATCGGCGTGCCGATCGGCCGGTCCATGATCGCGTTCATGCCCTGCGGCCCCAGCGTCGCCGCGACAGCCCGCGCCAGTTTTGCAACCCCGCGGCCCAAGGCTTCGCGCGCGGCTTCGTCGTGCAGCATCATCTTTGGCATTGGTTCCTCCCGGTTTTTGTTGTCGTTGGCTTTCCGGCGACCATCAGCTACGGCGGGTTCATCTTCGGACGTTCGGGCAAGGGTGTCGTCATGTCGAAGCGGACGGACAAAAGGCCCCGGCACAATGCGCCGTTGAACTCGGCGTTGACGCCGACGCGCCGGAGGCCTCTGACATAGGCATCGAGGCCTTCGGCCTGCAGACGACGTCCCTCCGCCGACAAGAACGCCGGCGCATCCGGGCTACACGGGCCGACGATCTCTCGCCGCTCCAGATAGCGACCGACCAGGTCTTGGCCTTGGTTTTCGACAGACAACACGCGGAGCTGAGCAAGAATCATGGTCACAAGTTCTTCCGGCCGGTAACCCTGCGCCATGAGCCTACTCAGCAACGCTTCCTGGCGGCGCTGAAACGCCTTCAGGAGGAAGGTCCGGCGCACTTCACTCAAATCTCCCGTCGCTTCGCTGCCGAAGGCTTCCTGGAAGGATAGGCCCTGCGAGATGCCGCGGTTGATCTTGTCGGCATACATGTGCTCGCCAAGAACGACGCTCACACCGCGAACCCATGGCACGGCATTCACGGCCGCGCGCATGTCGTCCGCCATCATGAAGGCGAAGTTGGCGGCGCACCAATAGGTCGGCAAGCGGAACTGGATGTGGACATGATCCATCGCATCCACCTCCACGCTGGTGACGAAGCCGAGCTCCGTCACCGACTCGTCGAGTTCCGGATCGGTTACGTGGCGTAGCCGATCCCAGATATCGGATGTGCGGCCCGCATGTGATCCAGCGGCAACGGTCATGATGCGACCGCAAGCGGGGCGGTCAGCTTCTGTTTCTGCGCCGCGATATCGACGTCGTAGAGGCGAGCCGCATTCAGTCCCAGAATCTTCTTCTTCGCCGTCAGCGACAACGACACGCCGGTTTCCTTGGCGACATCGTCCGGCAGCTCGAAGGCCATGAATTTCTCAATCAGCCATTTCGGTGTCCAGATGCCGTAATCGCTGCCGTACAGCAGCTTGTCCTCACCGAGCCAGAACAGCAGCTCGGAAATGACATGAGCAAAATAGCCGGGCCGCGTATGAATGAACGGCAGCGCGACGGCAAGACCGCCATAGACGTTGGTTTCCTGCGTCGCGATCCAGCAGAAATCGTCCAGCCGCGGCAAGCCGCAATGCTCGATGATGAAGTTCAGATTCTGGAAGGATGTCGCGACATCATCGACATCGGCGACATCGAAGGCGTCCCGGTTCAGGGGCAAAATCGTCGGCCCCTTGTGAACATGAATGTTCTTGATTCCGAGCTTCTCGGCTTCTTCCAGGAATCGGTAAGACTCAGGATCGGTCAGCTTGTAGCCCTTGGAGTCTCCCTTCCATTCCGCAGTGTATAGCTTGACGCCCTTCAGATGGTATTTCTCGGCGTCGGCGCGCAGCTGATCGAGGCCCCGTTCGCCGTCCCGCGGGTCGAACGCGCCATTTATGATGAAACGATTGGGATAGGCCTTCTTCATCGCATAGTTGCGCTCGATGTTGTTGAAGCCTTTTTTGTAAAAGTCGGACAGGTAGGTCGACTGCAAGATCGCCATGTCGTCATAGCCATGCACGAAGAGATCGTCGTGCATGGTCTGCGCATCATATTTCTCAAACTTCTCCTTCGGCCACAGCCATTCCTTCGGGCTGAGATTGGCGTGGTAGGCGTAAAAGCAATCGATGAATTGCTTGCCGTGTATATTCTTCTGGTTTTGCGGGCTGCCATCCCAGAAATGCGTGTGCCCGTCGATCACGAATATCTCTTCGCCGTCTTTGGTTTTAAACATGGTATTGTCTCCCTTATCCCGTTTTGACCCGGCCGATGCGCTATCGCCGGGCACGTTGATCGATGCCGTGCCAGTCGGTCGTCATCGATGCCTATTCGTAAGCCAGGGCATCGTTCATATCGCCGAACAACGCGACCGTGTTGTCGTCGATCATCACCATCCTGCCGTAGTGCGTCGAGGTCGAGATCTCGAATATGTGCGGAGTCATGACGCGGCCGAGCGCTTCGGAAATCTCCGCCATGTCGAACAGGATCTTGCCGTTGCCGTCGATCCGGATCATCGCCGGCATATAGGTGACGGTTATCCCCTTTTTATCCGCCATGACCTCGGCGATGACGCGGGCTTCGACGCTGTCGTTCATGGTCACGCCGCATTGATGGGAAATCGTTCCCTCGAAACGAACGTCTTTCATCGACTTGAAAATATTATCCTGGTGCTGGGACATCGCTGCCTCCTTCTCTGTTGACGGGATCGCGGGTTGATCAGGCGGTGAGCGAAGCGGGCGCCCGGATGCCGACTTCGGTGGTGATTGTCTTGATACGATTCTTGGCGGCGGCCAATGCGTCGGCAAAGCCGGATACCTTCACGCGCGGCTGAGACCAGATCGGCTGCAGGTTTTTCGCGGCCTCGAGCGCAAGCGCCCCATGCTCGGCCAGCCAGCCGTTGAATACGCCCTGGTTGTGAGCCGCGAACTCCGGCTCGTGGGCCAGGATATGGAACAGCTCCACCGCGTTGGCGAGATTGCGCTCGTAGTCGGCTTCAGCGGCCGAGACCACCGCCGGCGTGATGAAGTCACCCTGCGCGGCAGCCAGCTGCATGATGAAGCCGCTGCGAAACAGCTCGCCGACCAGCGGCTCGAACACCAGATTGATCGCAAAGTATTGCTCGAGATAATCGGTCGCGCCCATGATGGCCTCGACCGCCTTGCGCGTGCCCTGCCAGACCGGATCTTCGAGCCAGTGTTGCTTGCCGGCGGTGGTATCGAGGGTCGGACCGATATCAATTCCGAGTTCGGCCAGATAGAGCGTGAGATCCTGGGCAAAGCGCAGCTTGTAGGAAGAGTTGGTCAACACCGCATTGTTGATCATCTGGGTGTAGCCGTAGCGCTGCGCCTGCATCGTCGCGGTGCCCAGGCCGAATTCGGCATGTTTGTAGGCGCCGAGATGATCCTGCAGCACCTTGATCCAGGTCTTGTCGAAGCGCGATGCGGCGCCGGACTTGCGGCCGTTATCGATGACGTTCTGGATCATGCCGCAGATGGTCGATTGACGCTGATAATGCGTGCGCTCCCACTCCTGATCGATGGCCCGGAATTTGTGCCAATTCGAACTTTTGGCGGCGGTCGAGTCCTTCGAATAGGCCGGGCGCCCGTCGCCGAAAGAAATGATCCAGTCCTGCAACAAATAGCGTTCCGGATCCGGCTGAACGTCGACCGTCATATCTTCATAATGCGTCGCTTTGCGGCCTTTCGGTTCGTAATAATTGTACTTCCGGCTTTCGGAACCGGCGAAGGTTGCCGCACCCGCGGCTCCCGACTTCTGTGGTGCAGTTTGGACTTGAGCGCTCATGGTATCCTCCTCGGATTTCTTGTTGGCGTCGGATGTGGTCTTGGGTCTGGTCTTGGGTCTGGTCTTGGGCTTGTCCAGGCGTTGTCATCTCGTAGGCTGGGTGAATTTGTCGAAATAGATTCGGTCCGGCTCGACCCCCGCCATCTGCAGAACCGGCAGAACGGCGTCGATCATTTGCGGCGGACCGCACGAATAGCTGTCGATCTCGCCGGCCAGTTGTTCCTGGCGAAGATGCCGGCCCACGGCTTCGTGGACGAAGCCGGTCTCTCCCTGCCACTCGTCGGAGGGCTGCGCGTGCGACAGTGCCGGAATGAATTTGAAGTCGGGAAGCTTGCTCGAGATGACCGCCAACTCGTCGAGCAGGAACAGGTCCGAACGCGTTCGTGCGCCATAGAAGAAACGGATGGGCCGCTGTTCGCCGCTCTCGATATGATCGGCGAGAATCGACCACAGCGGCGACATGCCGGAGCCCCCGCCGACCAGAATCATGGGGCCGGGACGCTCCTCACGGCGGAAACAAGTGCCGTACGGCCCCTTGGCGACCAGCTTGTCCCCGGGCTTCAGCTCGCCGTCGAGCAGCGAGGAGAACGCGCCATCGGGATATTTCTTGATGATGAAATGAAGCGTGGTCGGACTGTTGGGCGCGCTTGCCATGGAGAATGCACGCGTGATGCCGGTTCCTGGAACGGTCAGATCGACATACTGCCCGGCCCAGAAGCGAAGCGGCCTTTCGAGCTCGATCTCAAGCTGGCGGATATCGTGGGTCAGCGCCCGGACGCTGACGACACGCGCATCGAATTCCTTGACCGCGATGGAACGGCTCAGCAGATCTTCGTCGTAATTCAAGAGTTCGACGGTCAGATCGCTGAACGCGTGTGTCCGGCATAACAGAACGTGGTTGGTCTCGCTTTCATAGTCCGGCAGCGCGAACGTCGAATATTTGAGAAGCTCGATGTCACCGTCGAGCAGGCGGGACTTGCAACTCCCGCATTGACCTTCCTTGCAACCGTGCATCAGCGAGATGCCCTGACGGAACGCCGCATCGAGCACGGTTTCGCCCTCTTCAACTTCCATTTCGACGCCGAGCGGCTCGAAACGGACGGTATGAACTGCTGGTGTCGGCATGGGATCTCCCAGGGATCGTGCCCAAAGTGCCTGATGTTCTCGGTGCGGATCGACGATGTCCGCTTGGGGGTGATCCGGGAGCCGCCAGGCGGCTCCCGGATGCAGTCGATTCAATGCAGCGTCAGTTGAACGGCCGGATATTGAAGCCCTTGCGATACTCGGCGATCGACTTCTCACGATCCGCCGGGCTCATCGCCCGCAGCAGACGCAACGG
>Ga0185299_10000853_pt1 | contig 70901 bp, 76 predicted proteins | sample PaiPotPPA55metaG_FD_128002 | JGI IMG/M metagenome (GOLD analysis project Ga0185299, IMG submission 128002) | Iron sulfur acid spring bacterial and archeal communities from Banff, Canada, to study Microbial Dark Matter (Phase II) - Paint Pots PPA... ...
CGGCGAAAAGCCAAACTCCACCGTCGAGGAGTTCAAGCCTGCCCGTGGACCGCTGGGCGTGATCGTCTCAGTTCGCCGGAGAATCCTAACGGTCGTAAACTCAGTGCAGTAGCCTTCATACTAGTATAAACAATGCCTCTAGTGTCGCGTTCGCTTCTGTATATATTCATGTTCATCGGTTGCCCCGACATGCACTGGCCTGATGGGCATTTGCGGATGAGCATGCGGGGACGCCCCATTCGCAAAGGAGGACCGAAGCCATGCGTGTCATGAAATATTCCGACGGATGGACCCGACGCCACTTCATGGAGCAAGCCGCAAGAGGCGTTCTAGCTGCGGGCGTGATTGCTCCCCTGTGGGAACTGATCGGGCGAAATGGCTCGCTTGAGGCCGCCTACCCGCCCGAACTTCTCTCTATCGAGGCCTACACCAAAGGCAAGCTCAAGCCGGGGGACGTGCTAAGCGCCGAGAATGTCGACATCGTCAAAGACCTGCTCGACCCGGCCGCATATTGGCAAATCAAGCATGACGGACGTTTAGTGGACCTCGCGCCGACCGAGACCGACGTTACCAAGCTCACGCCGGTGCCCTATCTCCAAGCGACGCTGCGCAACCGCGGCAAGCACAAGATCTTCCCCGACGGCAATTGCTACACGCTCGATGGCAAGGATTGGATCGGCGGCAACCCCTTCCCGGAGCCCAAGACGGCACAGGAAGTTCTGATGGGCAATACCTTGAGCTGGGGCAAGCACGATACGCAGGCTCACCCCATACTCGACTGGGACACCGATGCCGATGGCAACGTCGACTATCAGTACGCCTCCTACTCGGTTGAATGGCAGACCGTCGGTCGCCTGGTCTTCGATCCCCATCCGTATATGCCGGGACGCGAGAACCAGCTTCGCATTTTTGGCGGCATCGTGGTGGCCCCCGGAGACGTCAACGGCACCGGCACCCTGCAGGTCTGGAGTTACGACCAGCACCAGCTCCCCGGCTATTATGTCTACCAGCCGACCACCAAACGCGTACGCACATACCCTGTCGATCAGCGTTTCGAGCCTCAATTCCCAGGCAACACGTTTTTCGCTACCGAGTACTGGATGGCGGGGGATCCTCTTTTGACGTGGGGCAATTTCAAACTAGTCGGCAAGGGCCCCGTGCTAACTTGCGCACACCACTGTGCCGACCTCGACCAGCCGAACTGGATCCACAAGACCTGCGGCGGCAAGAGCGGTGTAAAGTACTGGCGCACGCGCATGGAGCTGGTGCCTGAGGCTTACGTGGTCGAGATGGAACCGACCATGTATCCTCGCGCGCCGATCGGCAAGAAAAGGATCTGGTACCACGCATCAACGCTGTGCCCGCTCACCATGATCAGCTATGACCGTCAGGGCAAGATGTGGAAGCAGTGGGAAGGCGGCTTTGACTACTACGAGCGCAAGCCCGGGATGAAGTGGATAGAGGGCACGCCGGACCATTTCTGGAGCTGGACTCACGTGCACGCGCACGATCTGCAGAGCAACCGTATGTCGCGCTTCTACTATGCGCAGACGGTCCCCGGCGGTTACCACGCCACTGTCGACGACGCCAGACTGTTTGGGGACTTCTGCTCGATGGAAGCGCTGGAACGCTTGGGCCGGTAGTTCCCCGGCAGCGCAATTGTAACGCCACCGCCGGCCCTGCTCACGCAGGGCCGGCGGTTTTCCTTTTCCCAGCCCCTCCTTTGAGCGACACAGAAAGGTCGCGCACAGTACCCGATCCGGATTCGGGAGCAATGCGCAGAACAGCGCTTAATGCGATTTCGTCCGTCGACCGACTTGCACTCACAAGCGCGTCCACGAATCTCCCGTGCCATTGGCAACGAACACGCTCTCGCCTAAGGAAGTCCTCCGGCGTTGACATTAACCGCAGGGTACGATCGCCACCGTTCTGAGCAACCTCACGTCTTTCAATTTGACATCTAAATATAAGCCCTGAGGAGGGTCCTACGACCGTGCTCTCCGGTCCCCATCGAATCGCAAAAGACCCCGCACGCGCGCGAATCTCGAACGATTCTCCAGAGAATGAACATCATCAGAGACTGCGTGGCGGAGGGAAGCCCCGCTCTGGAGCGCGCAGGAGCAAGCTCTGGACATCCGATAGACTCACGCGGGCGAAAATGCCCGCGTTTAGGGGTTCTTCCCGAGAACGTGGTTCCCGCAACATGTCGGCCGGTTCGCAGATGGACCTAACGAAATCGCCAACAGAGAATTTGCGCGACTTTTGCGCTCAGCCGAGTAACCGTGCACTTCCTGCAGAAACTTGGGAAGCAGGAGCCCCGCCGCGTTGCCACCCATGGCGCCGAAAAAGGGTATCGCGAGCAGCATCCCGAGCCGGCCCGGATACGCACGAACCAGAGCGGCGAATGGCTGCATAGGTTGGACGGCCGCTGTCCGCTCGAACTCTCAGCTTCGAACCGATGACTCTCCGGCAGCACGCGCCGCAGGGGGATGATCAGGAGTAGCGGAATCAGCGCCAGCGCGTACAGCCCGCGCCATCCGTATGGCACGATGTTGATCATCGCCTTTAAGACGTCTGCTGAATATCGAGTAGACTGCCGGAACGACGAAGAGCGTCATCAAGGTCGCAAGGAGCAAGCCGCCGATCACCGCGCGACCCAACGGTGCGTTCTGTTCCGATCCCTCTCCAACCGCCAGCGCCATCGGCAACATGCCCAACACCATCGCGAGCGCAGTCATCATAATCGGGCGCAGGCGCGTCGCGCCGGCCTCAATCGCCGCCGCGACCGCATCGCGCCCTTCCTCGCGCAAATCATTGGCGAACACGATGAGCAGGTTGCCGTTAGCCACTCCGACGCCGACCGAACAGCGAGATTGATGCCCGCCGCTCTGATTTAACTGTGCGCTTGCGCTGCTGGTTGTGCTTCATATCCGCCTTTTCCATAGTGGATTGGCGGATGGCGCCGAAGACAGTGGTGTACGGGGAACGGACATTCTCCTAAACGGGATCACGCTGCTGGGGCTGTCGCGACACCCCCTGGACTACGCTCAAAAACGGGCTCTTCAAGGCACCAATGAAGTCAGCGGTCTCGGTCTTCGGTCCCTCCGCCTTCCGCCTTATACACCAGCCCTGTTTCTGGCCCGATGCGCCGCGACCTTCGTCGCGTACCCCGCTCAAAACTTGTCAGTTTCGTCGGCCTTTTAGTCACTGTCACCGGATGAACTGTTACCCGGCAAGTTGGAGTGCTTAATCATCTGCTGCATTCTCGAGAGGCCGGAAAACTCGGGCCTTGTAAGTACGATGTCCTTGACAGCGCGCATTGCCGCCCGCTCAGTTTCGAGGCTGGACAGCAAGGTCGCGCGCCGGTCGGCGCGCGACGGCGTCGTCACGCAGGCGAAGTCTTTCGTGAAACACAGGTCGAGAGTCCAGTCCATCGCGACACGGACCTTCTTTTCCAGGCGCGGCAGTTTGCTTAGATAGACCGTTCGCCACAGCCACCAGGCGATGAAGCCTGAGAAATTCAGCCCCAGGATGTTAGCGACACCGGTGCGGCGGCCAATCGCAGCAAGCTGCCCAAGCGAAGTGTAACGGAAAGGCTTCCTCTTAGGACGTCCGTAAAGAGTCGCGGCGACATTGCGTGCCACGATGTCTCCTTCGCGCAGCGCATGCTGGGCGGTGGGCGGATAAAATCCGCCCGCCGGGTTGCAAACCGACGCGCAGTCTCCGACTGCCCACACCCCCGGCCAGCCCTCCACCGCCAGGCATTCATCAACTGCGATCCGGCCGTTGCGCTTGGGCAGCGGCAACCCTGTGATCAGCGGGTTCGGGGCGGTGCCGGCAGTCCAGATTAAGGTGTTAGCCAGAATCTTGTCGCCGTTGGTCAGTTCGACGACTCCGTCACCCATCGCGGTCACCTTCGCATGGGTTATGATTTCCACCCCGCGAGCGGCAAGCTTGCGCTGGGCGTAGAGGCCAAGCTTTCGATTCAACTCGGGCAGAATGACTTCGTCAGGCGTCACGAGAATGAAGCGCAGGTACTCTGGGCGCAGGCTGGGATAGAAGCGAATCGCTTCGCGCATAAAATCGTTGATTCCGCCGAGCGTCTCGACCCCCGCGAATCCGCCACCCGCCACGATGAAGGTCAAAAGCGGCTGGCGCTTGCCGGCGGCGCATTCGGAGTTAGCCTCCTCCAGATGCGTGATGAGCTGATTGCGGATTGCCACCGCATCGCCAAGCGTTTTCAGCGTAAGGCAGGAATCTTCCACGCCCGGGAGGTTGAAGAAGTTAGTGCCGTCGCCGAGCGCCAAGACCAGTTGGTCGTACGGCAAATCGTGACTATGGCCGCCGTGAGAGACCGCGACTTGCTGTCCTTGGAGATCGATAGCTTCGATCGTGCCGACGAAGGTCTTCACCCGCTTGAGCAGCTTGCGCAGCGGATTTACAATCGTGTTCAACTCGAGGTCCCCCGCCGCAACTTCGGGGAGCATCGGGGTAAACAGAAAATAATTCTCCCGGGTGACGAGCGTCACTTCCAACTCGAGTCGCTGCGCCATCAATTTTTCGAGTCTTAAAGCGGCGTAAAGACCGCCAAAGCCGCCGCCCAGGATGAGTATTCTTTTGTTTGTCATCGTTCAGAAACTTCACGCTTCGATACGTGTTTCTTGCAGAGATACATAGGTTACGCACAGTTCCGGGATCCCGCTACGCGCGGTTACTGACGAGCAGACGGCTATTCTTTTCCTCTTCCGTATGCGTCACGTGCGTCAGAACACTATCCCAGAGCTTGATCCGGCTAGTGATGGCCCGCTCTGCAGCGCTGGTCGCCTCTTTCCAATTGCTCTCGCTCCGCCCGGCCAACGCCGTGAGCATCTCCCGCGCCCAAGGACCGTGGCTGTCGCCGTCTAGCTCGACATGCCGTTCAAGGTAGTAAGCAAAGTGTGGGACATCGGCCTTCGCATTGCCCCATAACCTGAGCAGCCTTTCGAACATTTCCGGGATCACATCTTCACGGCCGAAGAAGAAAAAGGACGCTACCTCCACCAGCGAGCCGTGAATTGCGCAGCGTAACGTCTCGTTCACAAAATCCGCCACGCCCGGTGGAACACTCATTTCCTCGAGCACGTCCTCCCACTTTGCCCCAAGGGCTATTTGCGTTATGAAGCGCCTGACCGGGGTAGTGTCGGCGCCGATCTCGTCCATAGCCCGCAGGTACAACTCGAAGTGGCTGACCGGCTTCCCATCCGGGCCCAGATCGCTTTCTTCGCCCAGCACCACCTCGTTTGCAAATCGGGCGATTCGCGACCTCACGGGTGGCATCCATGGCAAACTGTTAGACGTGAGTTCACTCTGAAGCCGTTTCACCAATGACATGAAATCCCACACCGCAAACACGTGGATTTGCATGAACTCGCGCAGTCTGCTCAGCGAGTCGATTTCGGCATAGATGGGGTGATTTAGTAGTGCATCACGAAGCGGAGCAATCTTGTTGCATAGCTTCTCAAAGCGCCGAAGGGTGGCATTTGGGTCGTGGCTGTTTCGATTTTCTCGAGCGCGGTGGCTTGCCACGTGAGACACGATAGTTTCTGTGTTCAACTGCATTCTCCTCTTGCGCGACAGACTCGGTTTCCTGGATTACCTACCTAATGGCGATCGTCGTTCAGAGCCTGGCGCCGGCACTATCGTTTTCACCAAGCAAGACTCGGTGGGCATGCCGGTTATTCCCGCTGAATGGGGAAGAATGGCGCCATGTAACGGATTGACCTCGACCAACTACAGGACGGTTGGATACAGTATAAGCAGGGCCAAGAATGCGAGGACTACTATCGTGTTGAATGCGTCCGTAATATTGAAATGGATATCCTGTTGAAGGCGTCCATAGTATTGAAAATCGTTGGTAGCCGGACTCAACGAATCGATTCGCGTAGCCTTTCGATCTTTCATTTTCTTTCCCTCGTCTGATCCGGTGGTAAGTCCGCCAACGGTGCCCCGGAAGCAGGCTCCTTGCGCCATCGTCTTCACCAAGCAAGACTCGGTGGGCATGCAGGTTATTCCCGTGGCCAGGCGGCGGCGCTGGCCGGGAATAAAAACGCTCCGCGGGCGGTCTATCCGACAGATGGCCGCCAGCGCGGGAAAAGAGAAAAGCGGTTGGCGGATCGGGACGAAGCGCGAAAGTTCGAGGAAAGCCTTCTCGGATGGCTCGATGACGCCTACAACCTGGCGCGCTGGCTGCTGCGCGACGACCAGGACGCGCAGGACGCGGTGCAGGACGCGTTCATGCGCGCGGCGCGCTATGCGGGCGGCTTTCGCGGCGGCGACCGCCGGGCCTGGCTGCTCGCGATCGTGCGCAACGTCTGTTACACGCAGCTTTCGCGCTCCCGCGCGGCCGCTAGCAACGTGGTCTTTGACGAGGAACAGCATCAGGGCGCGGACCCGGCTGCGGATCCCGAAACGGCAGCGCTTACCCGGGTCGATCGCGAGGCGCTGACGCGCGCGCTTGAGGCGTTGCCGGTGGAGTACCGCGAGGTGATCGTGATGCGCGAGATGGAAGGGTTGTCGTACAAGGAAATCGCCGGCGCCGCCGGCGTGCCGATCGGCACCGTGATGTCGCGCCTGGCGCGGGCGCGCGATCGCCTGCGCCTCGCGCTCAGCGCCAAGCCGGGCAGGCCCGGAGACGTGCGTGAACTGCAACGACGCTAGAGCTTTAATCCACGCCTACGCCGACGGCGAGCTCGGCCTTGAGTCGGCGCTCGAAATGGAACGCCATCTCGAGCCGTGCGCCGGCTGCACGCGCGAGCGCGAGGCAATCGCTACTCTTAGCACCGCGCTCGGCGACCGGGCGCTGCGCTTCGCGGCGCCGGACGCGCTGCGCCGGCGCGTCGGAGCGGCGCTGGCGGGCGAGGCCGCCATCGCGGTGCGCGCGCCCTCGGCGCGCGCACCGTGGTGGCGGCTACGATGGCTCGTCGGCAGCGGCGATGGCGGCGGCATGGTCGGCAGAACGGCGGGATGGGCGGTTGCGGGGGCAGCGCTCGCGATGCTCGCGATGCTTGCGATGGTGATGCTCAACGGCAGCTCGGGGCTATGGCGGCCCTTCGGCAACGGCACGCCTTTCGGCAACGATGCTGAGGCCGACGTCGTTGCCCGCGAAGTCCTGACCAGCCATCTGCGTTCGCTGATGCCGGGCCATCTGATGGACGTGGTCTCGACCGACCAGCACACGGTCAAGCCGTGGTTCGACGGGCGGATCGATTTCTCGCCCCCGGTCAACGACTTCGCGGCGGACGGCTTCGGCCTCGTCGGCGGCCGTCTGGACTACCTCGACGGCCGCCCGGTGGCAGCGCTGGTTTACCAGCGCCGCAAGCATATCGTGAACGTCTTCGTGTGGCCCGCCGCCGACGGCTCCGATAGCGCGGTCAAGAGCGGCGAGCACGATGGCTACAATCTTCTGCACTGGCGTCGCGGCGGGATGAACTACTGGGTGGCCTCCGACCTCAACGCGCAGGAGATGGACACCTTCGCCGGCCTGCTGCGCGCCGCGAGCGCTACGCCCTCGCCGCATCCGTAACCGGTTTCCCCGCGGGCTTTTTTGGTGCGCTTCGTTCGGCACCGACCCGCGATGCTCCCGGCAGTCACGAGCATGGCAGGCTGTGGCGCTTGGCTGTCGCGTCAGTATCTAGCAGCATACGGTCAAGAAGAGCGTAGCGAGATCTGCTCAAAAGAGCCGCTCGATCGCGAATAGCGTGGCAAGCATCACCAGCATCGCGCCTGCCGCACATTCAGCACCGTGCTCGTACCGCTCGCCGAGACGCGCGCCAAATGCCAGTCCGACAAAGGTAAAAGTGGTTGTGGTGATCGACACAGTGATCAGCAGCGGCAAGAGCGGAATTCCGACCGACGGAAGCGCGATTCCTACACCGAGCGAATCGAGGCTAATCGATAACGAAGTGATGAGCAGACCGGCACCACGCGTGGCGTCGAATTCTGGTTTGGACCTACGCTGAAGGGAATTTCGAATCATTAGGCAGCCGATAGTTGCGAGCAGTGCCAGACCGACGTAGGTGGCAACCTCGCCCAACATCTTTCCGGCGCCTGCGCCAAGTTCATAACCGATGACTTGCATTGCGATTTCCGAACCGGCGAACGCGAACCCCAGCCGCAGCCTCACATTGAGCACGAGCTGCATGACCCCGACTCCAACCGAGACCGCCAGCACGTCCAGTCCAACGGCGAGGGCTATACCGAGAACCTTGGCCATCAGAACCAAGTCATGGGGGACTACCAACCGAACCTCCGAATAGCCCGTCGAGCCGAAACGAATACCCGATGCCGAAGAAGTGGTCTGGGGAACTACTATTGAGCCCAAAGCCAGCGTGAAAATCGAGTTGCTGAAGTCTTGTCACCCGCCAGGAGCCTCCGCCGTCGAGGATCTGACTGGGTCTTGCGTGGTTGGGATAATCGCCGACGTACTCCACAAACAGGTCGCGCGCCGGCCCTAAGTCCCGTTCAAGCGACAGCGTCGGTTCGAAGGTCGGATTGCTTGTGTGTTGGCTCGTGAACCATGTGACAGTGAACATACCTTGGAACGACCACTCGTCGCTGATTCGTCGCGACCAAGGGAACTGGATGTAAGGATCGTAGCCGTGGCTTGAAATTTTGCTGGCGCCGGTCGGAAATCCCAAACCGCTGGTTGCAGATAAGCGAAAGCCGAAGGGAACGGGCAGTTCCCTCTTGATGGAGACAACGAAGTCGGAAAATCCGGACGACGCCCGGCCGTTGAGGGAGTAAAAGTACGTCGGCACATCGGCCAATACTTCGGTGCATTGCGCGACACCGAGACGCAGCCTCGTCTCGGATCCGCTGACAACATTGGATCCTTCACGGACGGTCCAGTCGACGCCGTTCTCCGCCTGCAGGCTCCCATACGGAACAACCCGGCTCGAATTGGTGACGTCGGGGCGGTCAGTGGAAATCTCTGAGGTGCTGGTGGGACAGCCGTCGGCTGCAAAAGTCCCAGACGCGCCTGCGATCAACGCGGCAACAAACAGGATGCCGGAGATCGCAAAAAGGCGACTTTTGGCGGGCTGAGCTTGTGACATTCCCGGCCTCTTGCTGGCCGGGAGTCAGGTGAACGAGCCTCGGCCAGCGCGCGAAGTCGTCTCGTACCAGATGGAGGGCGCCGGCACATGTCCTTGCTCAAAGAAGACAGACGGACGTGCCTCGTGGATGAGCGCGCTCCTGGTTTCGGCCGCCGAATCGACCTAACGATGACGCTGAGTCAGTTGACCGAAGCAGTATGCCCTAAAGTTGACGAAGATCCGCACTCAACCTACCGATCAGGGTTGTTGTGCTGGCGGCAGCTTCTTCAGCATCGCGGGCGGGTTTCGAGGGATCGACCTGCTGCGAGTACTCAACTATCGGATGGCCGTCGGGGCCGACCAGAAAATATCCCAAAACGTGATCGATCTCTCCGTCGCCATCGCGTGAACGCTCCAAACGGAACCCTCGCATCAACTCGTCGATCTGCGCGGGCGAACCTGTGAGGAAATACCAACCCTTCAGATTGGCATTGAATGCTCTAGCATAATTGAGCAGCCGGCTTGAGCGATCATGCTCAGGATCAACCGTCACAGAAACAAACGACACTTTCGGACCCAGGGCCGGACCCAACTTATCTGCGATTAACTTCATATGTTGGGTGAGGAGCTGACACGGGCCGGGGCAACTCGTGTAGATAAAATCGAACAGCACCGGTTTACCCTTGAGAGACGCGAGCGGCACATGTTTGCCGTACTGGTCCGTCAGGGTCACATTCGGCAGACCGCTCGTGTTGTAGGCAATAGGGTATGCGACGGATTCTTCACCGGTCCGATTGCAGCCAGATAGTGCTAGCAACGCGGTCGCAAAGATGATGAGAGAAAACGAAGCGCTCCTTCGAGAGCGGACAGGTTTGCTCCAGGCGAGGAATCGGTACGGTTTGAAACGATCCATTTCTTGAGTCTCCAGAGATTCACTAACAAATAGACTGTCGTTTTGGCCTATTTATTCCTCTGCGCGGCCGCGAGGTACTAAGAATCATCATCAACGCGGCGCGATCGTGCTCTTGCTGCGACTGGCTCGGTCGTCTTCCAGGGCGCGATGTGATCCACCGTCGAGACGAAATAGGCCGGCAGTTTCACCCTGGACAGGTCGATCGGGACACCGTCCAGCTCGATTCCGCCCGGCGTCGCTAGCTAGAGATCGCGGATGCCCTTGCCCAGCGCGTCGCCGACGTCTGTCGATTTAACGGAGTTGGTGGAACCCCAGGTCAGGCCGCGACCGCGCAGACGCAAACCCACCTTGGATAGACCGTAGAGGACGCCGTAGGCGAGCTGGCAGCGGCGCAACGGCGAGAATAGGCCGGGCTTTTCGTAGAAGTCACCAGCCAGGATCGCCACCACCCCGTTGCGCATATCGAACATGTCGATCGACGACATGAACATATCTCGAAGCACATTCGTGTTGATGCGATGAATGAGCCATGAGATGGCCTCGAGGCCGCGCCGCATCTTGCGCTCATAGCTTCGCAGTAGCCGCTCGCCAGCCTTCCTGTTTTCTAGCCGGACATTGATCGCTTCGGCCGCTAACGCGCCGCTGCTCATCGCCATCAGAACGCCAGTCGAAAACATTGGATCTACGAAGGCGAAGGCATCACCTGTTAGAGTGTAGCCATTGCCCGCGATCCGCCGGGCATCATAGGAATAGTTCCCGGTGGCAACCAGTGGCCTAATGAGCTCGGCCTTTGCCATTCGATCGGCAGCGCTGGGGCTCGCCGCCAGCGCCCGCGTGAGGATTCCATTGAGGTCGTCCGTCCTAGGCTTGAAAAAGGCCCGGTCTCCGACGACCCCGACGCTCATGATTCCCTCGGGCAGCGGGATCATCCACAACCAGCCTTGCTCGAAAAGATGCACGGTGATCATGCCCGCGTCGTCGCCGTCGCGGCGCGAGACATTGCGGAAGTGGCCGTACACAGCGGCTGTGCCATTGAACTTGTCAGTCCGCTTCAACCCGAGTTGGCTGGCGAGCAGCGTATCGCGACCGGAGGCATCGACCACGTGCCGGGCCAACCATGACGATACGGTCGCGTCGGGCCCGATCGCCGTGATTCTCGTGCGATCTCCGACGCCGAACTCAACCTCGCGTGCCCGCGTTGCCTCGAATATGGTCGCGCCGAGGCGGCGGCTATTGTCGAGCAAGAGTTTGTCGAATTCCGCGCGCTGCACGTGGTAGCTATGATCGACCGGCAGATGGGGATTGCTGGCGAAGCGGAATTTCGTCGCTGTGCCGTGGGCGTTTGAAACCATTTCGGCCCCCGGCTTGTAGACACCGATGCGCCGGATTTCGTCGGCCACGCCGAGACGCTCGAACAAGGGAAGATTGAGCGGCAAGAGCGACTCGCCAATGTGGAACCGTGGCATGCGGTCCTTTTCCAGCAGCACGACCTTGCGCCCCATCTGGGCGAGAAGCGCTGCGGTAGTCGACCCGGCCGGTCCACCGCCGATCACGAGCACATCGCATTCTTGGGAATTTTGTACGACGATCATGCTGCATTGTCGACGGCTTCGACCCTAACTACATCCGCAGCTTTTGCTGCCGGCGGGACTATGATTTCCGGCTCATGGATCGCCCGCTTGAAGTCGCGGATACCCTTGCCCAGCGCGCCACCAACGTCGCCGAGCTTGCTTGGCCCGAAAATGATCAGGATGACCAACAACAAAACAACTAAGTGAGTAGGCGCGAACAGGTCCATAAGCACTATCCTCGAATCCACCTGGATATTGTGGCCCGACGAATTGTAGCCACGTGAGTTAGATCAACGCTCTTTGCCGACAGCGTGTTTGTCTTCGGGCGGTTGTCCGATTTGCTGCGCGTTAACAGTCCTGCGTGCCATGCCGACGCCATGTTCGTAAACGAGTTCTCCGCCGGTCTTGCCCTGGTAGAGAAGCGCGCCCGCCGCGACGATCGCCAAAATCAAGAAGGCGATTCGTGTGCGTTCGAGGCGCTTCGACAACTCCAGCATCACTCGCCAGGCCGCGAGAATCAGAAATGCGTACATCAGGCGATGTCCGAGAATCGCGTGAGAGAGGTAATCGGGTCCGTTTGTGGATAAAAGAATCTCCTGCGCGGCAGGTGACATCGTGTCCCAGAGCCGGTCGGCTTCCTCGTCCCCGGTGAAGTATGACAGGACGCTGGCGACCGCTCCGCCGATCATCAGCAAGAGCGAAGCGCTCCGGAGCTTCTGGCTCCAAGCTGATACGAAGTTCATCCGGTCGCGAGAGAGCAGGATCGCCGCGGCGGCGAGGATTTCCGCGGATATCCCGAAGGTCAGCAGCGCGATCGTGAAGTGATCGACGATCGGATGCAGATGATACGTGCTGACCAGATGAGCAAACATAAAGTCTCGCCGCTTCAGGCATCTAATGGTTAGTCGTCACACTTACTGGACGACGTTCACTTTCATCTTCATGTTGCTGTGGCCGGTGCCGCAGTAATGATCGCAGATGATCGTGAAGTTGCCGGCAGTGTCGGGCGTGACGGTGATATCGGTAGTTTTGTCGGGGGGGATATCGGTATCGATCTTGAACGGTTTCGACATGAAGCCGTGCACGCGATCGGTACTGGTCATCCTTAAGATCACGGGCTCGCCTTTCTTGAGTGTGATTTCACTCGGCGTGAATTGGAATTTTTTCGCGCTGATCTCGATCACTTTTGGATTGACGGCGGCGCTGGCAAGATTGGTTTTCGGTGCGACCGCGGCAAGCGCGATTCCGCATGCGGCCGCTAGAAGTGTCGCAGTGATGATCTTGCTCTTGATCATTGTCGTTTTCATTGTTTACTCGTCCTTTGCGTCTCCGCTTCCGTGTTTGAGCAGTTGATCCATTCCGACCGTGCCCGAGTACTCGGCCGTCGCGAGCTCCACTTCCTCGATCTGCAAATCGCTGCCGTCGGCTTTGCCGTTAATGTGCCGCAGCCCCAGGTTCTTGAACGGCTGCGCCTTGTCGAAGGGCATCGGTTTTTTCACCTGCATCGCCGGGTCGGGGAAAGCGAAGATCAGCGATCGGGCCGCGTACATTTTTGTTCTGCCAGCCTGGTGAAAGTTTTCGCGATGAATATGGCCGTAGAGCACGGTTACGTTTTCATACGGTGCCAGCGCGTTCATCACTTCGTCGCCGTCGCTGGTGAACCATTCCCATTCGGGCTTGAGGTCGAACAGCGGACGATGCGTGGATACGATGATGGGCGCGGTTTTCGGAAAGCGGGCGAGATCGGACTTCATCCAGGCGAGCTGCGCAGCTCCTACCTCGGGCCGTCCGGCGGAGACGTTGTCGAGCGCGACGAAATGAACGCCGCGATGGTCGAACGAGTAATGGGTGGGGCCGATGAATTCACGGAACATGACGCCAGCGTCGAGCGCGGCATCATTCTCGCCCGGCACGAGCTTGATTTGTGCGCCGCCAATTTTGCCCGAGATCTCTTTGAACAGCTTGAAGCGTTTTGCGTGCTCGTCTTCAGAGTCGGCGTCGTGGGTCAGATCGCCGGTGACGATGACCAGCTCGGGGCGATTTTTCAGCCCGTTGATTGTGGCCACCGCGCTCTCGAATGCCCTGGTGCCAAGGGGATCGGGCGGTCCATTGAATCCGACGTGCGTGTCGCTCAGTTGAATGAACGAGAATGGCGCGGGGGCTTCGCCGTTGAGCTGCGCGAGGGTGCGCGTGACCGCTTGGGCCCCGGCGCTGCGCGTGAGTGCTGGGAAAACGCTGTAGAGTGCGCCGATACTGAGGGAGGTTCCTGCGACGCGCAGAAACGACCGACGATCAAACTTGTGTTCCACCAAATCACCTCCGGGTAAATGTCGCGCAGTCTCGCGCTTCTGGATGGTAGACTCGGCCGACGTTGAAAAAATTCCCGCGACTAATCGAAAAAAGGGCGGGAATAAAAATGCCGATACGGGAGTCTAGAGATTAACGCGGGCCCCGGAAGGCAAGGAGATGGCTTTGCACCGGAAACGGAGACCTAGACGGTCAAACAAATTGGACGATCCGGCCTGGAAATCGGACTGAAATCTGTGAGCGAGTGGTACGGCTGTGAGTAACGAGATTCCCGTGGGTGTAGCGACGACAGCCAATCCAGGTGCGTCAAAAGCTGCGATTTCATTCCACTACGATCTTGGCAACGAATTTTTCAGACTATTCCTCGACCGCGAATGTTGTTACTCGTGCGCCATGTACGACAAAGAGTCTGACTCTTTCGAAGCAGCTCAGCAACGGAAACTCGAGTACCACATTCAGCAGGCGCGCGCCGATGGTGCTGACCGCGTCCTCGATATCGGATGTGGTTGGGGCGCGCTGCAAAAGAGGCTGGTGAAAGAACACCAGGTGAAAGTCGCAGTAGGATTAACTCTCAGTGAGAACCAGGCTGAATGGATCCGGTCGATGAGCCTTCCCGCGTGGAAGTTCGCGTTGAAAGCTGGTCCGACCATGTGCCGGACGCACCATACAATTCAATCATTTCGATCGGCGCCTTCGAGCATTTCGCGCGCCCTTGCAACCGCCCGGAGCGAGTGAGGGGATATCGCGATTTCTTTGAACGCTGTTACAGCTGGCTGAATCCGGGCGCATGGATGTCGCTTCAGTCCATCGGTTTGGGAGCAGCGGACCGGGGAGTCGAGGGGCAATTTGTCGCAGAAAATATCTTCCCCGAAAGCGATCTGCCGCGCTTGGGGGAAATCGCTGACGCTTCCGAAGGAATTTTCGAAATCGTTTCGGTTAGAAACGATCGCGCCGATTACAAAAGTACCAACCACGAATTCCGCGACCGGTTACGGAAAAACTGGGATGCGGCAGTCAGCCTGGTGGGAGAGGAAACGGTTCGCCGTTTCGACAAGTATTTTCGCATCTCGGCTGCCGGCTTCGGCCGCGGAACGACGAACCTATATCGAATTACGTTTCGGAGGCTTGCCCATCCGCGTTTCGATATCGCTTTGTGAGCTGGAGCATGCGGAGAAACCGGACGGCCCATGAAGACGCACCTCACCGTCCTACGCACGTCTCCTTCGTTATGTCGATAGCAAGGGTAGCGTGATCTACGATCGAGCCGGGGAAACCGCACCGACTCGCGGAGGCACGAGCAATCTGCAGCGATTGCTCGATTCGGTTCACTAGCCAGCCCCTGGAGCGAGATTCTTAGCCCGGGCCCGCGCCTGACTGATGCAAATCCATCGGAAGCCACAATCTGAAAATGGATGCGAAGTCTCGCTCGATCGCCACCGCCGCAGCGTTCGTCGCAGGTAGGCGCTTGCGCGGCTCAGAGTTTGGACGACTGCGTCTCCGCCGGAACTCCGACACAACTCACCCAGCGCCTCCAGCATCGGGTAGTTGGATTCTTGGCGCCGTAGCCCTCGATGCATTGACCGCGCGCGATGCGAAGGCCCGGGCACCTCGGCCGCCGCCTGACGCTGGAACGCTTCGGCCCAGCATTGTTTTGCCGATACCCGGCTCGCCGAGTGATATCAGTTTGTTCCCGAATGCGGTTACGGCGCCACACCACCGCCGATAGTCAGGCGGCCCATGATGCAAGCTTGCGGGTCGCCCACCATGTCATGCTGTGAATAGAGGTGCCCGGCTTTGCAGTTCGTCTGGTCCTTGTGAGGCGCCGCTTCAACCACAGACGGGCCAACCACACCACGGATGACGAGCAGCGACGGAGCCACGGTATTGGCCGGCACCACTTCGGCGTAAGCCGTTGACGCTGTGGGGTTATTCGCAGCCGACCACGCTGGCATACATGCGGCGCCGATCAGCAAGCTGGATACCAAGGCTGCTGCTGTCGTCTTGACAATGTTCATTGATTCTCTTTCAAAGCTCCTTTAGATTCAGATTTTTCCGCGTTCAGGCTATAGACTGAGATTTCCCGTAAAATATTCCTGACCACGCGAGCGTCTTCTCTGCCAGAATAAAATCGCCATTAAACTCCAAACGGGGCAGACCCAGGCGACGATTTGACGATTCCGGTTAAGACGGAGGTTAAGACGAAGGTTAAGACGGAGGTTAAGACGGACAAATCATCTTCGGATCCTTTCTCCGCCGAAGCCTCCTGCTCTGTGGCTGTGGGCTTCGGAAAAACAAACGATGGCAACATCCCTCTTAGGACCCCCGTCCTTCAATGGATGCGTGAGATCACGCTCGGACAGGGATGTGGCATCGATCCTGCCATCGCCAGCGGAGTCTCGCGAGCAAGCGAAAAATCGTGATGTTTGACCTCGATCGGAGCGCGACGCAACTCGGCGCATGCAGTCGGGCGCATGCGAACCTTCGTGAAACGCGAATCAGACGCGAAACAAGAAGACCGGCGCGGGCGAACGCCTCGCATCAACTGATTCGCCGCATAATCGAAGAGCGTGCGGGAATAACAAAGCCGATACCGAAGTCTAGGAGTTAACGTGGCCCCGGAACGCAGGTAGATGCCTTCGCACCGGAAGCCCTTAAACCGCAATTTCCGTTTTGCCTTGCTAAACATGCAGCTATTAGCTCGCATATCCGCGCCGGATCGACCGACTGTAGGCGAGTATTGAGAGGATTCGCTGGATGGAATTACTCTCGCGAAGCAGGGCGCGGAGCATCTCGCCTTCGCCGTCGGACTACCGGAGAACGCCACGATGAAGTCCGCACGCCGCTTGTTCTTCAGCCTTGGCGCCGCAACAGCAGCGGTCGCCTTATTCAGCGTTTCCGTTGCTCAAGGACCCGGTCCGCTCGCTGATTCCAATTCAGATATGGGGGACAAGCTTGGCAGCGAAAAGCGCGGGCTGTTCGAACGCGAGGCGCTCCCTCACGTCGACGCGCTGTACTCGGCGGCCCTGCGGCTGGCGCGTAATCCTGACGACGCTCGCGATCTTTTGCAAGAGACCGTGCTGCGCGCCTACCGGTTTTTTCACCAGTACACTCCGGGGACTAACTGCCGCGCGTGGTTGTTGACCATTTTGTATAACAACTTCCGCAACAGCTACCGCGGCGCCGAACGTGAGCAAGTCTTGCTGACGCCCGAAGACTTCGAACGCGAGGTCGAAGGTTTGAGTGCGCGGGAGGATCAAAGATTGAGCAATCCCGAGATGCTAGTCTCGGAGCATGTCCTGGACCATGAAGTGGCGGCGGCGCTCAACGCCCTGCCCTCCGACTTTCGTACGGTGCTGATGCTGGTGGACGTACAGGAACTCAACTACCAGGAGGTCGCGCAGGTACTCCAAATACCAATCGGGACGGTCAAGTCGCGGGTCTCGCGCGGCCGCCAGACGATGCGTGTTGCGCTGGGCGCGTTCGCCAGGGGCCGCGGACTGGTCCGTTAGATAGATTCAAAGGCGTATTAAGTGAAAGGCGTCGGTCTAATCGGATCGGTCTTCTGGCGTACTGGGTGACCGGTACCGAGGGTTCGAATCCCTCCCTCTCCGCCAACGAGTCAGGCTGTCGCGGCAATCTCCGGGGAACAGCGCGAAATGACCGCCGTTGTGGTCTGTTTTGAGCGCCCCAGCCGAACCAGAGAGGGACGAATATCGGCGTCATTCGACACTGTGCGGGTGTGTCTCTCTGCGCGGACACAGGTTGGTTCGGTTTCGCAATTGCTTCGACTAAACGCCGCGGGGACCCTGGTTGCGGATGTCGCGGACATGAGCAGGCGATTGAGAATGGCCAGCAATACTTGACTGACAGCCGTCGGCGAGTCTGATAGAGTGCGCCCGTTTCTATCAAAACTAGGAGGTTCAAGATGCAGCGGTCGTTTGCCCGGTTGCTGTACGCAACTGCGCTGGCGCTCGGATTAATTACAGGTCCTATGTTGATGAGCGCGAACGGGGATGAAGCCGATAATTTTCCCACCACCACACCGATCAAACATCTGGTCATAATCTTTCAGGAGAACGAGAGCTTCGACCATTACTTCGGCACTTATCCCAACGCCCAGAATCCTGCTGGCGAGCCACGATTCATTGCGACGCCCGGTACTCCGTCGGTTAATGGACTGACGCCGGCGCTGTTGAACTTCAACCCCAATGGCGTCAATCCGTTCCGCTATGACCGCTCACAAGCCTTTACCTGCAGCGGTTCCAACGGCTACATGTCCGAACAACAGCAGTTCGACGCCGGCCTGATGGACAAATATCCGGCCTTCTCGCCGGTTCCCGCAGGATGCCCCGACTATGGCCACGGTAGCGGCTACGTGATGGGCTACTTCGATGGTAATACCGTGACTGCGTTATGGAACTACGCTCAGCATTTTGCCATGAGCGATAATTCCTATGGCACCACCTTCGGCAGTACTCTGCTCGGGCATATCAACCTGGTTTCCGGTCAGACTAACGGTGCGATAGCCACTCCGCCCAACTCCAGCATCGCTCTGAATGGCACGCTGATAGCTAATGCCCAACCGACTGGCGACGTCTGCTATGCCGGCGCCAGCCAGACGGTTCAGATGACCGGAACCAACATGGGCCACCTGCTCAATGCCCAAAATATAAGTTGGGGCTCGTTCGAGGGTGGCTTCAATCTGCAGACCGTTAATCCCAACGGCACTGCAGGATGTCACCGCAGCCATTTCAATACGATAACGGGGATGGTGGTAGCGGATTACAATGGCCAATACACGCCGTTTCAGTACTATCAGCAAACCCGTAACCTCAGTCACACTCGGCCAGCGGATATTTGGGAGATCGGGCATCATGGGCAGGCCAACCACGAATACGATGTTGACGATCTCATTCCTGCCGCGGAGGCCGGCAACCTGCCGGCGGTGAGTTTTGTTAAAGCCGTCCGCTACCAGACCGGACGCGCGGGAGGTTTTTCGGATCCGCTCGACGAGCAGAAATTCCTGGTCGCGACGATCAACGCGCTGGAGAAGTTGCCACAGTGGCAGAATATGGCGATCGTAATTGCGTGGGACGACAGCGACGGCGATTACGATCATCAGATGAGCCCGATCTTCAACGGCTCGACCTCGGCGGTTGACGCGCTGAACGGGCCGGGAATCTGCGGCTCAGGCAATCCCGTCCTAGGCGATGCGGAATCGCGATGCGGCTATGGGCCTCGGCTGCCGCTGCTGATCATCTCGCCTTACGCAAAACACAATTTCGTTGACCATAGCATCACCGACCAGACTTCGATCCTGCACTTCATTGAAGATAACTGGTCACTCGGCCGGATCGGTGGCGGCTCCTACGACGCGATTGCCGGCTCGTTGAACAATATGTTCGACTTGACTGGACGTCATCGTACGCCACCGCTGTTCGTCAATCCGGAAACCGGCGAATGATAATTTCGTCCGAGACGAAAGCTCGACCGGCGAGCAACCTGACCACGTTGGACTTTTCGGGCAACTGGCGTTATGTCCACCATGGCGCTCGGGATCAATGATCGGGTTCAGGTGATGAGCGTGGACGACATCGGCACGACGATGCACGGATTCGTCCAAAACGCCAGCACCGGAAAGTATCGTTCCTCGGCACGACTACGATCAACGGGCTTAATGATTTTGGCCAAATTGTCCGATTCTACATCGACTCGAACCGGAAACACCGACGGCTTTGTAGGCACGCCGAAGTAGCAGTGGCCGGGCACTCGGAACTCTGAATTATTGCAAGACTCGGCTGTTAGACCTGAACTGTGGATCTCATTGGCATTTTTCGAGCGGCATTGGCCGAACTTGTCATGGCAAACGGGCTACGATGCGAATGCCGCCGAGAGTCCCTGACTCGAAGAAGCGGACAATCTCCGCGTAGAATCTGCGGAGTGTGTCATAAGCCGGAACGCCATGCACTCGCACATAGCGTGTGCGGTCGGATTCAAACGCAGCGAGCCGAGTGGCGACGAACCGCGCCCAATTCTCCGTCATGTCGGTCGCCTGGATGTCGCGAAAGCCGGCAGCGGCCAGATCCGTCTCGTACTCAGCTATACCGTACAGCGAGGGTCCGTACAGGAACGATGCGAGATCATCCAAATTCTCCTTCGTGACTGATGTTTGCCGAATGCAGTCTTCAATGTAACAGCCTCCCCCGGCGCGCAGGGCCCGCGCGACCCGTGTTAGCAGGCGCGGTCGATCAGGGATATGCAGGATGGCGAGCCAACTCACTACCGCATCATAGGTCGCATCTGGCAGCGGATAATCAAGAGCATCGGCACAGACATGCATGACGCGATGACTCAGTCCGCAGCGCTTCGTGAACTGGACCGCAGCCGCATGTACCGCGCTCTGCAACTCGATCGCCGTCACGAGGCAACCAATATTCTGCGCCAGGTAACGCGCCGGGCCGCCGAAACCAGAGCCGATATCAACGACGCGACTACCAGGCACCAGCCCAAGCCGCCCGACCGCTCCAGCAACTGATATGTTTCCGTAATAGTGCATCTGATCGAAGGGGGCGACTTGGTCCACTGTGAGCTCAGCCTCGGGCCCTAGACCTATCGCCGCCAATTCCTCTTCAACACGCTCGGGGTGTAAATAAAGAGGCACGCTGCTTATCCGGCTAGACATCTTCGTCGACAACCTCCTGGACGATGCTCCGCAAGCGCTGCAAGGCTCCACTTGCACTAGCACTCGAAGCGCTGGCTTGGGTAAAGTTCCAGCGTGCCGTTCAATACGTAGCACCCAACCGCAAAATCGCGAGCGGCTGATCGATGCCGCCGGTGCGCTTCCGCGATTTCGGGCGTTCCCAGGCGATACCGGGATAGCCCTTGAGGGGGACAAGCCGTTTGCCCGTGTAGGCCCAATCCTGAAGCTCCTCGATAGCCACGTGGTAGCGGGGCTCGCGGCCGGTACCGCCAGTAAAGAGTGCCCGCGGGATATTGACCATGTACAGGGAGCGCTGGCGCTCATAGAGCAGCGGCGTGCCGCACCGAGAACAGAAGCTTCGGGTCGACCCCGTCTTCGCGTCCTCGAAGCGAGCGATGCTTCTTTGGCCCTGCGCGACACGGGCGTGCTTGCGCCAACAGCCTATATAAGTCGCATACGCGGCGCCGTGCGCGCGACGGCTTGCCGCGGAGTGATCGTGCCAGGCCCAAAAGGCGGGAAAGTCGATCTCTAGTTCCACCGCACCGCAAAGGCAGCGGCCAAACACGCGGCGGCCCGATAGCTTTGGGGCGGCGCCTTCCTTGCGGCTTTCCAATCTCATGCTCAACGCTCCTTGAGTTTCTGGCCAGAGTTTCGCGACTAACACAACCATCGGGCAACTTCAGCGGCGGGCATCTGAAGCACCACGTTCGCAACGTGGGGGTCGAGGGTTCAAATCCCTTCTGCTCCACCATCCAGTCCATCGGTTTTCGGAGATCTCAGAGAATCGCTCGAAATCCGCGGGCGTGCGCGCCATTTGCGATGAAGCATGGACCCGGAGAGCGGCTCCGGGCGGCGCTGATAGGGGGAACACGGCAAAAGCTATCCGGGCGCGATTTGGCTAGGTCCATGAATCATCGCCGTAAATTCGCCTGCTGATCGAACCCGGCGAACCGGCCCGATGAAGGTTGACTGCAATTTGCGAGGCGCCGAAGACAGTTAGGAGTTGCGTGACGAATCAGCTCCCTGTCGCGATCCTTTCCTGGAAGACGAGAATCTCGACCCGCCGATTCCTACGCCGGCCGCTCGGTGTGTTGTTGTCGGCGACCGGCTTGCTCGCGCCTCCTCTACACCCGCCGGGGGGGCCGGTGTGGGGTCCGGTTTTCGCCAGTATCAGGGGTCCATGAGCAGGCGTATCATCAAACGCATCTCGTCAGGTCGAAGTAACGCATGGCCAGTAGTGCCCCGAGATTCAACAAAAAGAGCCATCACTACATTGCTCAGTTTTGGCTTCGTTATTTTGCTGACCCGAATGGGCAATTGTGGAAGCTCCAAGATGCGCAAGTAAGGCCTACTTCCACAGCTAAGGTGATGGCGGAAGACTGGTTGTACACCGAGTTCGACGTATGGTGGCGGCCCGGCGATGGCGTAGAGGACTATCTTTCTAGCAGGGAGACCGAAGCCGCGCAGTTGTTCGCAACGCTGGGCGCGGTTCCTGGTGTGCCCACGCTGGATCAGTGGTCGGCACTCAACTATTGGCTTGCCCTTACCGCATGCCGGCATCCGCTCCTCATGCGGCGCGGACACCAGCGAGCCAAAGAGCTTGCGTATAACCTTGCGGACTTCTCTTCCTTTTCGACCGAAGCGGCGTTCGCTAAGCACATGGAGGAGCGCTACGGAAAGGGCCTTCCCGCCAACTTGTACGATGCTGTGGCAGCGAAAGGTGATGAGGCTCTACTGATGGAGGCAGAGGAAGTCGAGCGTCTCTCACCTCAGGACCCAAGACTACCCATGTTGCTGGCCCTTAGCGGCGTGCGGGAAGTCGCTATGCGGATTTCTGCTATGGACCTGCGTCTTTACGACGCACCGCCCGGCAAGACTTTCGTGCTGGGCGATACTCCAGTCGCATTATCAGGTCTTTCTGCTGGGTTCGCCACGCCCTTATCTGCGCGTCTTGCGTTCGTAGCGTGGCCGGGAGCTGGAGACGGAACATCCATTCTCGACCGGATCGAAGCGAACGAAGCCATCGTTGACGTGATCAATAGAGACCAGGTAGAACGCGCCGCCTCCGTGGTCGTCGGGCCTGACCCAGCGATTCTCAAGGCGCTTAAAGGCGAGGCCAGGAACACGGGCCCAAAACCGAGAAATTAGAAGCGCCTCGAGCGACAATCCCAATGCAGCGAGACGAATTTCCCGAGGCCACGAAGCGTGTGGTCGCTGCGCGTGTTGCTTACCGTTGCTCGAATCCCGATTGCAGAGCGCCGACCGCAGGGCCGCAGTTGGAAACTGGCAAAACCTTGAACGTCGGCGTCGCGGCTCATGTTTCGGCCGCAGCGCCCGAAGGGCCGCGATTCGCGAGCCTTGGCTGGTTTCATATGACGATGGCTGCACTCATCGCCCTCATTGCGGGCCTTATAATGTTCCTCTCATTCGCGCTGATTGCCAGTCAGATGGTGCTGGCTGTTTCTGAGGCTTACGTCGGCATTGGAGGCGGCGTCCTCCTTCTCGGTTTCAGTGGCTCCCGATGGACGATCAAATTCGCCGAGGGCTTTCTCGGATGGCTTCTCGGAGTGGCGGTGAAGCTCTTCTTTCTTTATTTGTTGGTTGGCGTTGGGCTCACGATCACGGCTGGTTAGAACGCTGCCCTTACGGGTTGGACGGCGGCAGACCCTACTCTTCCACTTAACCATCGCCGGCGGAGCGCTGATCTTTATGCTGCTCGCATGGACGATTCCGAATACCGCGGCTTCGGTGGTTGGTGGCGCCGTATCGCTCAATCTGAACCACGCGTTTGAGGCCGCGATGGCGGGCTACGGTTTGGGCCGAATCCTGACGAGCCAGAACGCCGCAGGCGCCGAATCGAGCAGCGCGCATGGTGGTCACTCGCTCGGAGCAAACCTCGAAGCCGGCGACAAAGCCGCTGCCAACAACGGCGCTCGGTCTGCGTCAGCCCGGCCTACGGTCCAACTGTCCGCAAGCCCTCATGGAGCCGCTTCAGCTAGTCCGAGCGGAAACCAAACTGCGGGTATGGGTCGCGGGTCGGCTAATCAAGTCGCTAGGTCAACCCTTCAGACCACGCTCTCTCTGAAAATCGACGTTTGCCCGGATTCACAACACGGAGACTACACATAGCTGACTCGTCGGAGCATCCGTATCGGACAATCCGCACAAATCACGGATTTTCCAACGCGGTAATCGATCTGCGATTAAGAGTCTCGCTACGGCACAGAAATCCCAAACGTTGCCGACGATGGCCTGCCCCCCAACGCACCTTCGTTTACCAGCGACGTCCGGAGTTGATGTTTTGCCTCGGCTGGCGCGGTAGGGCAGGCGCAGCGGACACCTGATGTCAACGCCGGTTGGAAGTGCCCCCCTTGTGGGCGGTCTGGAGCGATTGGAAAGGACTCAGCCCCAACGTGGGCTTCTCCGAAGGACAGGGACTCATGTTGGTGGTGCTTTCAAACATTAGGCGCGCCGCCGCTAGATCAACCCGCGCCCCATTCATGGCTCGACGAATTGGTGGACGGGCGAGCGTCTATATTCAGTCGCTCTCTGATTGCTTGCGCCAACTCCACTCCATGCCCTCGGGTGTTGTCCGCGACGACATACTTCGCTCCTGTAGCTCGAACATAATCGAGCGTACCAAGGAAATCCGCGTGGTTCGACAAAGCTACTCTGTAAGCTCGATCAGAGTATTCGAGAACTGGATCGTCACGTCTAGCCATGTAGGCACTAAGCGTTATCATCGTTCCCTCTGGCAATTGATCGGGAGATTTGTCTCCCTTGCAGTACAAACGTACGTAACGATGGTCTGCGACTGCCGAACTGGCTAAATCGCTACCAATAAGGACTACGGATCCCACGGAAGATCCGAAACGCTGATAGACGGATATTTCGCTGGCAAGCCGGCTACTGCAAATTACCGTGGCATCAATTTCTCCACCCAAGAGCTGGACAGCTCGTTGAATTGTGCCCCGGTGTGCTTTGATGTGTATTGATCCTTCCTTGAGCTTTGCGAATACGAGTTCTAAGAAGCGGGTTTCTGCTTCAGCCTGAGTATATTCTCTGATGCTTTGAGGGCTGCCATAGGTGCTGTCCACGACGAGGGCGTCTACTTCCATTGGTTCGTCCAGTGGCCATTGAAAGTCGCCCGAGTATCCAACCCGCATGCCAGAATTCAACTGCACTTCGATCTGCACAGCACCAGGCATGTGGCCGCTGGGAAGGAGTCGGAAGTAGGAGGACTCCGCTCTCGTTGATCGGTTATAGGGCAGAGGATGAAGGTTGTCCCGAACGAGCAGGTCGGCATTGAACTCTACGAGTAGTAAGTTATGGGTTTCTTCCGACATGTACAGATCTTGAAACCCCTTGCTGGTATCGAATCCACCCATGTGATCATCATGAATGTGGCTTTGAATGCGGACGCGACGATCACTCAAGAAGCCATCGCATACTATTTCAGTGCCCAGAACAACTGCTCCGGACTCGAGAACATCAATGGGAAAGTTCATTCCTTGAGAATCCCCTCGAGAGCATCGTTAACCTGTTGTTGAAGGACGTTCTTTCGCGCGGCGACGACGACACCAAACTCCTTATCTCCAACCAATGTAAAACGCTCAGCTCCCAAATGTCCGCTGAGTTTCACAGCGGGCCATTTTTCTCTACAGACTCGACTTAAATAGGCGTCTCGCTCATGTTGAGTCTGAGTTCGAAGACGAGCCTGAACCCTATCGTTGATCACCGCCCCGACAAAAATGTGTCGCACCTCGACTTGAGGACGCATTTTCAGCACTTCCGCAACACATTGGTCAATTCCCTTGGTAGATCGCGTACGCAACTGCACGAGTTGGCGTACCTCGGAACTGCTGAGGTCATGCTTGAGGGTCGCTTCCATTGCACGCCGCTGGTCCTCGGTGTCTTGTAGACGAGACACTTCGGATGCAGAAGTAAAAGCCACCGAACCGCTTCGACGTCCCCAGTCCACCAAATGCAGAACGTCGCTAGGCAGGTCCAGGAGTTTCACAAACCGCGCGACCCACGTGGGACCTTCTAATTGAACCGCTTTAGCGCATTCCGACGTCGAGGCTCCCGCAGCTATAGCCTTCCGAAATAATAGAGCCGCCTCTGGCGGCGAGAGACTGCGCTTTCCGCGATGGGTACCGATCGAAAGCAAAAGGTTCTTCAATTCATCAGAAGAGAGTCCAGGGAGCATCACCCGCCGAAGCCCTTCGACTGGAGCGCCTCTTCGATTAGCGTGCCGGCGGCGTCGTCTTGGTTCATGCCCTCTTGCTCAGCAAAGGTCTTCAACGATTGGTGGATTTCAGCAGCCAGTGTTACGACAATTTGCGTTACTTTGGCTCCCGTTTTCGCGTCTTCTATCACATCGTCAACGGAAGCTTTCGGATTTTCCTTCCTTTCTTGTGTAAGCTTCCGTTGCTGTGCCCCGCTCATGGATGCCATTTCCTTCGCCAGTTTTACAGCCTCTGAAGGGTTAGTTTGCTCGTCGCCCGCCGCGGCGGCATCCTGAGCTCGAAGCGCAACCTTCATGTCGACATCACCCGTATCGACCAGTTTCTTTAGCTGCGGAATGAGTCTGTCGTACTTAACGTATTGGCTTACCTGTCGCGCGTTAAGACCCGTCGTCTCCACAACGGCTTTAACGGTTCCATATTTCTTGTAGAGCGACGTGCACGCGTCAATAAGTTCCTTCTGACTCAGGTCTCGTCTGATTAAATTCTCAGTTACTGAAATAGCTTTTGCAGTTGCTTCATCGACGCGGTGCTTCAATATCGCTGCTTTGATACTCTTTCTTTTCAGAGCCTTGTGCGCTAGAAAACGTCGTTGTCCTGTGAGAATCTCAAATTTTCCCGGCTTCTCGGCTTCACAAACGACGATTGGCTCAAGTAAGCCCATCACGCGGATGCTTTCGGCCAGCTCGTCGATCTCCTTGCCTACGTCCTTTACTCGAACTTGTCCTTTGCTGATCAATAGATCGTCCAGCGGAATTTCCCTAATCTCTCTTATTTCTGCAATCTCGGCCATTTGCGTGTTCTCCTCTTTTAAAGTGATCGACCTTTTTAATTGACTTCAGATGGTTGTAGATCCAGAATCCGCGCAAATTCGGCACGAGTTAGTGGTTGCACATCAGCCCCGGGTGCGCCTTCAACATATTGATCGAACAAAAGCTGTTTGGCGTCGAGAACCTCCTGTATCCGTTCTTCGATCGTTTCGCCCACAAGAAAGCGCACTACGTGGAGAGGAACCTTTCGGCCGAACCGATGAGCTCTATGTATTGCCTGGACCTCCACAGCCGGATTCCACCAACGATCAAACAGCACGACAAGGCTCGCGGAGTTCAAATTCAAGCCTAGGCCTCCTGCACGAAGCGAAACGAGCAATATCCGCGGTCCTGGCTCTTGTTCGAAGCGATGTACCATCGCATCTCTTTCAGCCAATGTGAGTCCGCCGTGATAAAGCTCATAGCTTGCTGATGAAATTTGTAAAGCGAGCCACTTCAGTGTTTCAACGTATTGAGAAAAGACAATGAGTTTGTCCGACGCTTCGCCCATACTTTCTATTAGCGTGTTTAAAGCCTCTAACTTCGAGGATTGGCTACTCTGCGGTTCGAAATTGCACAACTGTTTCAGTCTAGTTATCAGACTCAGGAGCAAGGCTGCGGAAATAGGACGGTCCTCGTTCTCGAAGACTTCCAGTCGTGAACTCCACAATAGATCATAGGCCTCTCGCTGCTCAGCTGTCAGATCGAGAATCATATCCTGAAGAATAATTGGCGGAAGGTCGCTCAGTACATCACTCTTCTTGCGTCTCAACAGATAACCGTCAATCTTAGCGAAGATCTCAGCTTTCGTTAGCGTTGGCTTGACCAGACCGGGAGCCAAAAAGCCGAATATCGATTCGAGTTCTTCTCGGGAGTTCTCCAGGGGTGTAGCAGTTAAGGCCCATGAGCACTTGCGAGGAAGTAGCCTACAAGCGAGAGCGGTGCGCGAATTTTTGTTTTTTGCTCTTTGAGCTTCATCCAGGATTACAACGTCGAATGCATCGGACGGAATCCGCTCGAACGCATCCATGCGGATCTGCTCATAAGACGCTACAAGGACCTGAATCGGTAGGTTGTAGAAACCCGTCCGGTCTTCCTCATTGCCAATCAAACGTCTGACTACTAGAGACGGCGCCCATTTCTCGAGTTCTCGTTGCCAGTTCAATACAAGAGAAGCGGGAGCAACGACTAACGCTCGATTCAAGTTCGAACTTCGCAGAAGGAGTGCGAGGGCGACCGAAGTCTGTACAGTCTTGCCGAGACCCATCTCGTCGGCCAGAAGCGCGGCTTGTCTTCGATACAAGAAGCTCACGCCTTCCCATTGGTAACTCCTCAGCGGCGACGGAAGCGCTAACCCTGTCGCAAGTTCCTCGAAGTGTTCTGATGGATTTTCCAAATGATCCATTGGAGAGTCTCGTTAGGCAAATCGTCCAGCGGTGTGTTCAGAGTCTTCCAACTTGGTCGCCTAACTCTCCTAAAGTCTTCATTCGACCAGCCAAGATGGCAATGCCACGATGCATGTGCGCTCTGAACTGATCATCCAGGGCAACTTGCCCTAGGATTCCATCTTCCGCCATCCTTTGACGAAGTAGAGAAGCAAAGACAGTTTCGTGTTCGCCTAATAGCGTGGGGCGACTGATCTCTCGATTAGAATCCTCCGGATATGCTTCGTTGCTCGGAATGCCGGGCTCGTCGATCGACAAACAGAATCCAATTCTGCAAAGCAGATTTGGCGTAATCCCTGTTCGCGACTTCAGGACCCGTAGCCAAGTATCAGCCTGCTTGGAATAGCGAACCCTCTTTACTTGTAGCTCCTCCACTGGTCGATTCCTCCCAAAAGTAGCCCGACTGGACCTCCGTTGAACCTTCATGTGCGAGAAGGTTTATACAGTGAGAGATGTGTGGCTTCAGAATTTCGACATTTGCTTTGTCAACCTCAGTATCTGTGGACAGAACGATCACTTGATGTGACGCGAAGGGGAAGTAATTTTCGAGCAGCGTCAGCCGATGCCGGGCGTCCAAGCGACCCAACGGCGTGTCGATAATAATCGGTAAAGGTCTGCCGGACACCTTAGCGAGTGCCCATAAGAGTGAAATCGCATAGATCTGCTTTTCACCTGCTGAGAGCGACGTCTTCGGCACTTCGCGGCCTCTATCGTCAAATAGTGACACCCTGAAGGTCGCAGCCTCTATTCTGAGAGAGTGAATTAAATCGGGCTTCTCGCAAAGCCTTCGAAAGCATTCTAGAGCCACTCCTTCAAGTTGCTCAGTTTTCGTGCGGGTGAGCCTGATCAAGTAGTCGTCAAGCGTGTCACGGGCTCGTCGAGCGAGCGACACGCGACCTGCCAAAGACAGAGCGCCTGCCTCGACCCTCTCGATACGTTCCCGTTCGCGTCTTACGTCGGCGAGTTCTCGTTCCAGCGCACTGCATCTTTCGGAACACAGGGTTAGCTCCAGTGCGAGAGAAGCATGCCGCTGCTGTAATTCCGAAAAACGAGATACCATGGGCGTCATTTCGTCTTCTTGTGGTGCGCGATTAAGCTGGCCTTGAATTGCGCGAAGCTCTGTTTCTAGACGGGTGAGTTCTTTGCTTAACTCCACAACGACTTCACTCACCGAACCAAGTGCGTCTGTGAGCGTGCGTCGCACCTGTTCGCTTTGACGTTCAGAAATAGCGTGAATGGCATGATCCCCTTTTACTCTCTCGAACCGTTCGGCGAATTCCCGCCTAACTGCTTCCAATTCCTCGTGAACGACTGACCTGACAGCTGTATCCCAGTTGACACGTGCCAGGAATTCGATTTCGCTAAGATGGCGCGCTACCGAAGTAATTGCGTTTCCAACTTCCGCCTGTGCGGCGATTAGTCGCTGTTGGTCAGCCTCGCGTTCAAGCTGTTCAATAACGGCCTTGGCCATCCGGGGGCTAGCAGCGAAAGGTAGGGTCCCTTCGCATGCCTCGCGCAACTTCCTCTCGATTGAATCGTGCTGTTCTTTCAGATCGGTCAGCTTCTGGCGTAGTTCACCTCGCTTAGCGGCAAACCCTTCGCCTCTGTCGGCGAGCTGACGTTCCGCCTGCTCGATTTCCGCGCACAACGCGGCCAGTCGGTCTCGCGATGAAATCTCCTCTGCCTTGGCACTATCCAGACGGCTAACAATGTCGCGTTCCGCGACATCGACCTCGGCAAGCCTTAAGGCCGTGGACACTTTTGCGGTCTTCTTTAGCTGGCGGCTGATGTACAAATCGAGGTCGGCCCGCAGCTGCTCGACGAGATCCAACCCGAGTAGCCCTTTGACGGATTCTGCTAGAGCCTCGGCTTCGCTTTCCTCTTCGGCGAGCCGCTTTATCTTCTCACCGTCGAAAAAAAACAGGTGCAAGACGCCAGGTGGCACTAACGATCGCACGAATTCCGGCCAGAACTCCGATTCCACGTCGGACAGAGGTTCTGAGTCTCGAAGTATACGGAGTCTCTCTGTGATATTGCCTGCCGCATTTCCTTCCCAAGAGCGCTGGATGAAATAGACAAATTGTTGACCCGCATGTGCGTACTCAAATTCGAGCGCTACAGAGGCATAGTAAATTGGAATCAGAACACCGCGTCCCCGGTGAATCTTGTCTCTTAGGTAAATGTGGTATTCGCCTTCTCCAACGCGCGCACCCAATGCCAAGCGCCCATAGAGGCAGAGTTCGACAGCTTCGAGAATGTTCGTTTTTCCGGCGCCGTTCCTGCCGCCAATCAAGACGATTGGGCGCTCACGTCCTCGCAGAGTACGAGGAGCCAGTTCTACGACTTGCTCTCCTCTATACGGACCAAAGTTGCGAAGGACGAGCTTTCTAAGACGCATCGTCTGTTGGTCCTTCGGGTTCTTCGGTTTCTTCGGCATCCTCTTCGCCGCGCCATCCGATGGAAGTCAGAACTTCTTCGGTACTCCGCCAGTCTTTGGCTAGAATTCGATCCACCTTGTCGTAAACGCCCGCGCGCCGAGCTAGACCCTGAACTTCCCTTTCGAGGTCAAGTAACTCACGGAGTACTTCAGAAGGAACCCCGTGCTGAACCGAAGCCTGCTCCAGTATCAGTCGCTCCAGTTCCGAACTGCCACCCGCATCTTCCTCAATCCAATCCAGATCCTTACCGATGGTCTCTCGGTAGATTTTGGGGAGTGAATCTTGCCAGTCTCCCTCGTCGCTTCTCCACAGGCGCCGAATCTCATGCAACTCCGCGTCCGAAATCAATCTTATTTCCGCGTCTGGACCGTTCACGCGAACTTGTTTCTGGGCGCTTAGAAGGCGGCGCAGAATGTCTTTGCGGACCTCAAATTTGTACGGACCCCAGATTATTTTGTTTCCACCTTCGCCCCAAATCTGAACACGACCATTCCGTCGCCTGACTTGCCGGAACTCTCGCTTGCCACTCGGTTCTTGTGTAGCTGCGAGAAAATCTCGAAGGTCCAGAAGGGGTTCCATCCAGTCCTCGCCGGCGTCAATCATCGCCTCCATCGACTTGTCTCGCTCGACGACAGTGCAGGTCCAGCAGCCGAACCTTGAGTTTCCGCATGATGGCGTCGTCGTATCAACTACCAGTGGACATTCCCCCGCGCTTGCGTTTCGATAAAGCGTCACAAGGTCACGGTTGCTACCGCCCCAAGGGGGTAAAACAGAAAGGAGATAAGTCCAAACATCTTGAGTGCTAAAATATTCAATCGGTGTGTAGACCCAAGCGCTCTTCAGCACCGTGTGCCTTGAAAGAAGTTCTCCGGGTTTCCGATGAAGATTCATCACTTGGGCACGTGTCGCGCTCTCGCTGCGCCTGGAGCCCAATACCAATATCACCTCGCCGTACTGTTGAACGCGTTCCTCGATAAAACGATTAGCAGGTTGAATTTTAAGACGATCAGTGCACCATCTAAATCGCCGGTAAGGAGCCGGATATCCGCGGCCGATCATGTTCACCCAGAAAGTATCTTCGAGTCGTGGCCGAACTTTTTCAGATCGAAAAGGCATTGCTGATTCACGCGCACGTTGGTCGATTTGCTCAAGTGTACTGGTAATTCGATTCACTATTGCCGGCGCTTCAACGAGCGTGTCGGATGCAATCACGTAGACTGGCTTTTGACGTTTTTCCTCCGGCAGCTGGGCCAGGGCGTACCATACAAGCTGGAGAGTAGCAGTCGAATCTTTGCCACCGCTGTATCCGATCACCCAGGGCCGCTGATCGGCGGTATAAGCGGTCCGTATTTCGTCCTGAATCGCGGTCACCGATTTTCTGTCCAGCCGTTCGGTTCCCGGGTTCTGCTCAGCGGCTCCCGGATCGATCACTTTGCTGTCATCTGGCATATGGCTCCTAGTCCGAAGAAACAGGTTCGGACTCTACTCTAATTGGAAGAAAATGAACCGCCCGGCACTCGAAATCGGCCGAAGGCGGAATCAATGCGTCCATCCTAAGCTGTGCCGAATTGCGCCGCCATCCCCGGCAGTAGCGATGTCGTCGAAGCGCAACGATTTTCGTTTTTCTCCCCCAGAACGCCTGTCGTTGGGTCCGAACTAGCAATCTCTCTATACCCTGCATGAGGCCTTCAATTAAAGGCAAGGATGTCGGGTTCTTCCACACCGCGCCTGTTGGTAGAAATAGGCTTGCCGTTGTCGTATTGGGGCGGTGGGCGAACCTCGATCGCAGAACATGTTCCTCCATTCAAGCCGGCTTCGGCCACGAGGTTTTCTTCGAGACACACTGAACCCTGATGCTCCGCTGCCACCAAAGGAATGCACGATGTCTCAGCACCCTCTTCCTTTCCGCGATCAGTTGCTCTCTGCTTCTGCGTCCTTCGCAAATTCCTCTAACGGGATACCAGTGAGACGGGAAATTTTCGCAGCCTGAGCGATGTCTCGGACGGCCCCGCGCACATGCCACGCGTGGAGCGTCTGGTAGCTAACACCGATTTTCTTCGGGGCCTTGGTCGCTCCGCCTAGCTTATCGATGGCTCGCCCGATGGCCGTTGTGCCCCTACTTTTCCTCATGAGCTGATTCTACATATAGATTGACCTTAAGCAAGCTTGAGTTCAAGGGTTTTAGACATCATGTATTCCAGATATAAAGAATGATGACTTATTGTTACGAAGCGATCCGGATCGTACCGGTCGCGGTCGGCGATAGAGGTTGCCAAGGGTAAAGCACCTCGCCCAGACTTTTACGGAGGAAGTAAAACGCTCTCGTAGCAACCGAGTTGGGTATCGATCACTCACATGAGCGACGAACACGAAGTATCGAGAGCGCTGCATCCGAGCCTCGCAGGGGACGCTACGGGCCATCCTTTCGCGGAAGATGCTTGCAAACTTCACCCGTGAGAGGGACCGAGTGAGGTAGTTCCAGGCGTATCGCAATTTTGTCGCATTTTGATGAGAATGCAGCGGCACTCGACAGTCGAAGACAATGACATTTTCTTGCTCGCGGCGGTGATTTCAAGGCTAAAGATGCTGAACGACTTTGCTACCGACCTCCCAGCGATCAGAGAGCTGATGACATTTCGGCAGCATTTCACTCTTTCACCTCCGCTCTGGCATTCGTTCCAGCCAGCCCCAGCACTAAGCTGGCAGTGCGTGAAATTTGGGAAATCTACCGCTAATCAGGTTCCTAAGGTCCGGGGAATCTACGCATTCGTGATTCAGTTTCAGGATCACGATGCACCACCAATCGTCCTGCCGTCTCACGGCTACATCACTTACGTCGGCATAACTGGCCAACGATCTTCGAGACGCACGTTGCGCGATCGCTATGGCGATTACTTGCAGGAAAAAGAGCGTCCCAAGCGCGTCCAAATCGGATTCATGCTCAACAACTGGCCGGACGACTTATACTTTCATTTCGCTAAAGTAGACGCTGCCGTTGACCTAGCCGGACTCGAGACGGCGCTAAACGATGCCATCATGCCGCCCTATGGGACCAACGATTTCTCGGCCGCGGCAAGAAGACGAGGGCGCGCCTTTCGCGCTACGTAGGTGATTATATGAAGCCCCGGTATTTGCCCGCCCTTCGTGGAATCTTCGGGGATTGGGCGTACTACTCCTGTCTGATGCCTATGGGTGAAGTCGCAGACCGCGTGCAGTACGCTAAAACTCTGCACAATAGCGAGCAGTTGTCTGAGCTGATCCAACGCGAATTGAAGAAGGGGCGAGCACGAGACATTGCTCGCTACCTCAGAACCAACGAAGAGCGATTCTTCAATTCGCTTGTAGTTGCTGTGTTTGACGGGGATCCCGCTTGGTATCAATTGCGCGACATCAGGCCGGAGCGAAGCGATATTGATGTAGACGATCTATCATCTCAGACTATCGCAAGTATAGGTTTTCTGCGCTTTTCGGGTGAGGAAAAACTCTTCGCATTGGATGGGCAGCACCGACTAGCCGGAATAAAGCAGGCAATAAGAGCTAAACCTGAACTTCGGAGCGATGAAGCCTCGGTGATTTTTGTGTCTCACAAAAATACCCGTGAGGGACGCAGACGCACACGACGTCTTTTTACGACACTGAACAAAACTGCGAAACCGGTTTCTAAGGGCGATATAATCGCGCTCGATGAGTCTGACGTAATGGCGATCGTTGCGCGAGATCTTGTTGAAAACCATCCATACTTTAACGAACGGCGGATTCTTGTTGTTGCAAAGTCCAACCTGCCTGTCGGTGACGTCGACCACCTGACCACAATCGTCAACCTATACGACGTTCTAAAAATTCTCTTCCGTAAGATGAAGGGACAGGTTCCATTCAAGGAGCTGCAGTTTAATCGACCGCCCGACTCAGAAATCGAGCGGTACAAGGACTTTGCGATCCGCTACTTCACTTTACTTGGGAGGAGGTTCAAAGAACTACGAGAGTACTTCGCCGCGAAAGATCCCACGCGCGCGGTGAAGCGCTGGAGGACCAAGACCGGAGGAAGCGTTTTATTTCGCCCCGTTGGTCTAACTATCTTTACCAGTGTCGTGGTAGCTCTAATGCGGAATCGATCTCTTGAGGAAGCGGCGAAATTGGCGAGTCGTCTGCCCAGAGAATTATCTTCCGAACCGTACAAAGGAGTGCTTTGGAATCCCTCCACTCGGACTATGGAAATCCGTTATCAAACTCTTGTGCGTGAGCTCCTACTCTATATGTTAGGAGTTGAGGGCACACGTTCGGTCGACAAGTTGCGAACTGATCTCGCGAGAACTCGCGGCGAATCTTTGCGAAACTGCAAATTACCCAACCGAGTGGTGGGGTACTAGACGTGCGCCCAGGATTAGTTCCCCACCTGTTTGGGCTCTTCTCTGAATCGCCACAACTCAGCGCTATGCCGACCTTGAATCGTTCAGTCCGCTGGGTTTTGCTTCTCGTGGGGGATCGATGGAGGTGATTATTTCGAACCAGAAACAGAGCATCAATAGTTAGTCTTGCCTGGTACTACTCCGCGCACCCCTCCCCGTGGAGACTCAACGTCTCCTCGAAACCGCGGAATAAGATGAATATGAGCTTGTTCCACTGTCTGCCCAGCCGCCGCACCAACGTTGACTCCTATATTGAAACCGTCCGGCGAGAGCGAAGCGCGCAGCTTTTCGGCCTCGAGTTTCAAAAGCCTCCAACAATCCAAGACTTCTTTGTCTGAAAGATCAAACACGGAAGACACAGGCCTCTTCGGAACGACTAGAGTATGACCAGGGCTGACCGGAAAGCGATCTCTCAATGCACCGGCAGACTCGTTTTCGTCCACCCAGTTACGTTCATCCAGCAAGGGTGATTTCATATTAACTACCTATGCCCCTGGTTCCGCTGATCTGGTTGCCCGATCGAGCTCGCGGCGGGCGACGATGCGTGAGTCGGGCGCGCTGTGGAACCTTCGGCGCTCGGAGATTGTTGCGGAATCGCATTTGCCGTTGCTTCTTCGCGAATCGGTTGCGCTAACGATGCCCTCCCGCCGGGTGCATCTGCAGACATTATACCTATTCGAAAAAGTCCCAAGAAACTCATTAGCGACGCTACAGAAAGAAGTACGCAAAATGTATTTGCCACTCCTCGCTCTCTCAGCCACCTAACTGCCTGTCCCGACTGAGTGTCCGCGTAACTCCGAGGATGGAAGTCTTTGATTTTTACCAGATACGCTTCCATTACCGATCGCACGCGTTGCACGACAAAAATAAGAAGAAAGTCTGCTACACCGACAAAGACCAAGATTCCATACTTCACATAAACGTCAATTGTCTTAAGTGACGCAACTCCATACCACAAGCCACCCGTAAGTGTCATCGCAATGATCGGTGCCTGCCACATGATCTGGTTTAAAGTACGCATCGTTTGGCAGTTTTCGGAATAGCAGACCTTTGCACGCTCAAATTCCTCATTAGTCTCGGCCTCTAGAGGCTTGACGACATTGGACTCTGGCACAGTTCTTCCCCCCTTTGTCGTACCATTGATTCGAGGCTTTGCATCATACAACAAATCGAGGCGATTATCCGACATAAAGTAACCGTGTGACCAGCTGTCCCTTCTCAAAACTTGGTCCGCAGACTGGCGAGCCTCCGGCTTTGAGGAATCTCGTGGTGTGACGAGGCGGACCTCGCATCCGTACTGAGACCGAAACCGGATTCGCACCTGCAGTCGATGAGCGCCCGGGCGCGGTGCTGTAACAGAAGGCGCGTAGGCTAGCACTTCGTGCGCACAATCTCGGGGGAGCAGCGATGCCTCCTGGCTGAGACAGCCAGCGGCTGCCGGTATCTAGTCTTGCAATCTGCCGAGCAGAGCGCGTTAGATTGCCACGATACGAGCAGTCCGGGCGGCTCTGCCAGTCTTGGTTGGAGTACTCAAGATCGTCCCGGTATCTGAAGGCAAGCGCCTGATTGCGAATAAACGTCCGCCACGATTGCCTGGGACTTCGGTGCACGGTCGCCAAGTAGCGGGATACGGTCGCCTGGGAAACCTTGAACCCCAGCATGAGCAGCTCGCCGTGGATTCGCGGTGCACCCAAAGGAAGTTCTCCCGAGCCATTCGATTGATCAGTTCGCGGACTTCGCGAGAAACCCTGGGACGTCCGCCTCGCCAGCGACCACCTGACCGATATATCCACAGCCCAGACCAGCCGTTGCGGCGCAAGCGCCTGACCGTCTCCGGCTGAATGGTCATCAGGCTTTCGGGCCAGCGCGGCCACTGCCACGACAGCAAGATCCAGAACAGTCGATCCCAAAGACCGAAACAGGGGCGACGAGTTCCGCTGCGCTTCAGCACGGCGATCTGCGCAGCGCGATCATTTCGAGCAGCAGCTCGCTACGGCTTCGGGGTTCGCCGAGACCGACCGAGGTCTCTTTAGTGGTTGGCGTCGCCACATGCGCAGCCTATCGCTCGGGGTTCGAAATCACCAATTAATTCGCGTGGACCAGGTTTTGAGGAGGCACAGGATATTCAGACCGCGCTCAAAGCTGAGAACGCGAAGCTGCCGGCGGAGCGCCGGATGGAGTTCCGCATCGGCGTCAACCTCGGCGACGTAATGGTCGAGGGCGATCAGATCTACGGTGACGGGATCAACGTTGCGGCGCGGCTGGAGAGTCTCGCCGATCCCGGCGGCATTTGCATCTCGGGAAAAGTGCACGAGGAGATCAGGAGCAAATTGCCCCTGGGCTACGAGGACCTCGGCGAACAGACGGTCAAGAACATCGCGCATCCAGTGCGCGTATGGCGGGTGCTGCTGGACGGGAGCGCATCGCCACGCCGCGAGACCCGGCGGACCCCGCGCAGATATTGGCAGGCCGGGGTGTTTTCGTTTGTGGGGCTAGCAATAATCGCCACCGCGATCGTGATCGTGCAGCATCTGTCGTTGCGGCCGCAGCCGACTCACGCATCGATTCCGCCGCCTTCTTTGGCCATTCCCACCGTTCAGTCCCCTCTTGCTTTCCCCGACAAGCCATCTATCGCGGTACTGCCCTTTGCGAATGTCAGCGGAGATCCCACCCAGGAATATTTCAGCGACGGCGTCACTGACCAGATCATCACTGACCTGTCCAAACTGCCGGATCTGTTTGTAATCGACCGCAACTCCTCATTCACCTACAAAGGCAAGCCGGTAAAGGTTCAGGAGGTGAGCCGGGAATTGGGAGTGCGGCTTGTATTGGAAGGCAGCGCGCGCAAGACATCCGACGGGGTGCGGATCGCCGTGCAGTTGGTGGATGCGACGACGGGCGCTAACCTTTGGGCTGAGCGCTTCGACCGGCCGCTGCGCGACATCTTTGCCGTGCAGGATGAGATCGTGCAAAAGATTGTGACGACCCTGGACTTGGAATTCAAGTTGGGAGAGCGCGGAATCCCTGAATGGGCGCGAACCCACGGTACGAACAACCTGGAGGCGTTCGACGACGTCCTGCGCGGGACCTGGTACAGCTGGAGCATGACCCAAGAAGGAAATGCGAAGGCGCGCGCGATGTTTGAGAAAGCTATCGAGTTGGATCCTAAATACGCGGACGCATATGTCGATGTGGGTCAGACCTATTTTCAGGACGCGTGGAACGGCTGGATGGAGTCTTCAAAGGCGCTCCCCGCTGAAGCTCATCCGGATATTGTCAAGTCCCAGGAGCGAGCCTTGGAGCGCGCATCCGAAATGGTGCAAAAGGCCATTGCTCTGGATGACTCTTTGCCTGGTGCCTATCAGCTCTTGAGCCAACTTGATATATACAAGGGGCACTATGAGAAGAGCATCGCCGATGCACAGCGGGCGATTGCTCTCGACCCCAACTCTGCCTCCGGGTACTTTGCGCTGGCGATGGATCAAGGCTTCGCACTAAAGCCTGAAGACGCGATTGAGTCGGCGAACAAGGCAATGCGTCTCGATCCCCGCAATCAAGATCTCTATTTGAGCGTAGTAGCCTGGTCTTATAGCCACATGGGGCGGTACGCGGAAGCGGTTTCCCTTATCAAGCAGAGCCTGGCACGCTATCCGAATAGTTTTGGCGGCCATTGGATACTCGGTGTGGCGTATGTCGAGCTAGGACGGATGGATGAAGCGCGGGCGGAGGTGGCCGAGCTTATGCGCATTAACCCTCAGCTTACTTTGGAGCGCACCAAGCGTTCCGAAGAACACGGGGTCGCCTACCCGCTCAAAGATCGCGCGTTGGCAGAGCGAGAGCTTGCCGACCTGGCTAAAGCCGGGCTGAAATAAACTTCTCGCTCTTTTCGATCCAACGACGCAAGTTCAGCGGGGAAACGGACAGAAATCTGCTCGCTGGAGCGAGGTGAATTCGAACTGCCGGTACCGATTTGTGAACAGTCAGACGACAGCATCAGGTTAAGGTTTGCGACATCGAGACGAACTGCAAAGCGCTGTCGCCCCGCAGCGCATTTCTAGTGCGCTTTAGGGTCGCTGGGAGCGACCGGGGCAAAATGGCCTGCCCTTTTATTTGATCGCTGCCGCGACATCAGTCGCGATGATCAGATGGATCCGTTCCTCCTACCGCTCGCAGACCTCGTTAAAGACTTCGACGCGATTTATGCGGCGGGCCCGTTAGCCTTGGCTACGGTCGAATGCGCGACATGAATTCAGAGCATCAGCACGAATTTCAGCGTCACTAGGCTCGAAGGCCGCGACAGATACTGGTCAACGTGTTCGACTTGCCGCGCGCGGAACTTCCCGCACGCCGCTTTAACGCTTGCGCATTCCTGAAAAGACTCCGGCGGCAGCCATCAGTGTCCGACCTCACCGATCCGGCGTTTCAGCCAGGGCACGTTGTTTTCCTCGATCTCTTCGATAGAAAGTTCCGCCCCGTATTCATCGATAAATGTCAGCCTTCTATCGTCGAAGAAAAACCCGCTGGCGCAGAGGACCGTTAATTTCTCGGGAGCGATACGATCCAGATAGACGTCCATGAGCAAACTCCGTTGGGTTTATGACGGCGGGCTGACTCGGGCACGGTTGTGTTGCACCGTGCAATAACTTCCCGACCTTGAGGACACTTATCCCTAAAAGGAGGCTCACGACAAACGAATCCGGTTCTTCGGTGAACACGGTTCTCACGACGTACCCAGAGCAAACCATCGATCGACGACAACTGCGGACGGCGGAAGCTCTGCCGACGAGGAACGTTTAGCTGATGGCGCAGGGCAACGGTTTCAAGTTCTAGAACCGTCCCGCTACGGAATCGGTAGGCAAGAACGGAAGCGATAGAAGCGCACGAGCGTGAGCATGCCGAGAAAATTGGCCGGCTAGAAATGTGGCCTCGCAGGTTCATCGCGATGGGCGCGCAGCCACTTTGCTGACGTCCGCCGGAGATCACGGAAAGCAAGGAGTTGCAAACGTGCAACGTCAAATGGGTTCAGAACGCATTCAAGCTGTAATTTACAAATACCGGATAATATTAGATAAATAAAGATAAATATTGGAGCAACGAAAAGCTGGCATCTTGTTTGCGATAGCCGCGAATAGCGCCTTTTGGAAGGTCACACGATGCAAGTAAGCTCGATTGTAAAAATGAACGCGAGTCAGCTAGGCGCGAAGGCTGGTCAACCCGCCGCATTGCAACGACCCAAGCAAATCGAGCCCGCCACTGCCGTGTGGGTTTGGGACGGAAGTTGGTGGCCTGCAATGGTGACTCGTGCTCTTGTCCACCGCGGGGAGCGATTGCTGATAGTCCGATTCGAGCACGGGCTCACGGCTCCCGCGCGGCCAGCTAGTTTGGCGCCTCGCGACCCGGATCTTGGCGGCGCCGACAAGCCCTGCCCCGCTGTCGCCCGTCAGTCCGCGTATGCGATTTCCGAATGACGCAAGCGTTAGCCACTGAGAGATTTATGTTGACGACCGCGAGTTACTTATCCCGAGAAGTCCGAAATGTTGGCGAACATAAGATTCACCGTAAGCTTTCGCCTCGCCAGTGGGTTCCGACGATCATCATTCTGTGTATGAGTGTTTGGTCGGGGCCGGCAGAGACTCTAGCTCAGCAAGCAGTTCCCGCCGCGTTGGATATGACTGAGCATTCGACTTTGTGGTCACTTGAAGGTGCAGGATCCAACAAGACTCCATATCTGGTGCTGGGTATGGCGGATCGCGGAGACACTCCGTCTTACGATTTGCTTTGGACCGCTGGAAACAAAGCAACGACTCCGTCAGCAGAAAATACGATAACGCGCCAAGGCGGTCTAGCTGCCTCCGTAAATCGCACCGAAAAAGTCGGATCTGATCCGTTAGTATTGTCGAGTCTCCTCGATTCGAACGCTGGGCTTGCGGTTCTCACGAATGTTCGTGCGAAACCTATAGCACCAGGATCCTTTCTATACGGATACCAGTCGAACTATATTTCGTCGGAACAACGCTTAGCGAATAACGAATCCTATACGCACGAAGTCGTGCAGGCATCTCGCCCTTTCTTTGAACTCGAGTTCGGCGGCTGGCGTCTCCTAGTGATGCTTTCTGGAGCGCAGTTTCAAGACAGCTCGCAAAACCTTTGGTGACCAACAGTGCCACGACTCGGTACAGGATTCCGTCTGTTGTTCGTTGCAATAGCGCTGGCGACTGTATGTCGTCAGAACCTTCGGACAAGTTGGTAATAGATTCAAGAGAGGATCTGGTCCATCTGGGTTGAAGTTGTGGCTGCGGGTTGTGGTTCCTCACAACTTGATCCGCGCGAATTGGTTGATGGTTTTGATGGGTTGGCGGTAGCCTGCAAGCGATGGGGACCGCGACAAGCGCATCATTCTCGGAGGCCCCAGGCAGCGAACCGCGAACCGTCGCTGCGCTGGCGTTGGAATCGATCGCACTGCGCCATCAAATCGCCGTGCTCGAACGCAGCCGAACTCGTCGCCCGTGCTTTCGCCTTTGGGATCGACTGTTTTGGATTTTGTTCTCGCGTTGGTGGCCGCAATGGCGCGACAGCCTGATCATCGTCCAGCCCGAGACAGTCTTGCACTGGCGCCGTGACGGCTGGTCAGCGCTTTGGCGATATTGAGCACGGGGTCGCTGGCGCGGCGGGCGCCCGAGGATTTCCAGCGAAGTCCGACATCTGATCATAAGAATGGCCCGTGAGAACTTTCTGTGGGGTGCGCCGCGGATCCATGGTGAACTTCTGATGCTCGGTTTCAGCGTCTCCCAAGCCACCGTGTCGCGCTACATGCCTGCACGAAGCAGACGGCCGGAGCAATCATGGCGGACTTTTCTTCGCAATCAAGCCATGGCCTTCGGTCACTGCGAGTATTCCGAGGAATGGCAGAGTGGCAACGCTGGCCCACAGAGCCAGTCCTATTCGGCCCAGCTAGAACGATCCGGGGCAGCGCAGATTGCGACGGTATGGGTTGGGCGCAAGCGCAGCTTCGGGCGAGCACAGTCTACCCTAAGCAATCGAAGAATCCGTCTGCGGTCCGCTGAGTGCGCTCGCGGAGTGACGCATCGCGCTGCCTACGCGTCGAGCGGCTCAAGAAGAGCGCTGTGTAACCGTCGCGGCACCGCTTTCCTGATTCGAAGTCCACCGCGTTAGCGCGCCCCGCCAACTCTCCCGCGTTTCCGTCCGCGCGGATGAGGTTTTGAGGAACCACAGGCATCAACGGTGAGCGCGAAGAGTCAGGCCGCGAGACGCTGGTAGCGATGGTGCATACCACCGAGTTGGGGAATGGCTATGATTTTTCCGACCTTGGGCGCCTGTATCGGCCGCTGCTCAGGGCAATCCTTGTCCAATGAAAGATGCGTTCGCGTGCGATGGTAATAATCGAGATAAGATGTGAAGACGCGGCGCAAATGGCGCTCGTTGAAGATGACGAGGTGGTCCAAGCACTCGCGGCGTATCGAACCGATGACCCGTTCGACGTAAGCATTTTGCCAAGGTGAGCGCGGCGCAGTTATGACCTCGACGATGCCCATCGCTTCAACCCTTTGGCGGAAGTTTGTGCCATACGAGCCGTCGCGATCGCGCAGCAGATAGCGCGGAGCGGTATCCCACGGGAACGCCTCGGTTACCTGCTGTGAAAGCCAGATTGCCGTGGGGTGCTCGGTGACATCAAACCGCACAATCCTCCTGCGATCGTGAGCCAGGATAATCATCACATACAACAGCTGAAAAGACGCCGACACAACCACGAGCATGTCGATGGCGGCGATTCCCGCGGCCTGATTGCGCAAGAAACTGCGCCAAGTCGGTGAAGGCCTTCCGACTCGTCGCTCCATGTACTTGGCGACCGTCGCCTGACTGACATCAATACCGAGCTTGAGGATCTCGCCATGGATACGTGGCGCCCCCCACAGCGGATTAGCTCTGCTCATCTGCCGGATCAGGTCACGGACCTCGTGCGCCGCGCGCGGCCGTCCCGCCCGTGAACGCCAGCGCCAGTAGAGCCGGAAACCCGCGCGATGCCACTGGACCACAGTCGCTGACTTGACCAGCACCATGACTGTGAGACAGCGCGGCCATACCCGATAGAGCCAGACCCAGAGCAGGCGGTCCAGCGATGTAAGCTTCGGACGACCGGGCTGCTGGCCCGCAAGACCGCCAATTGATGACGTAGCGCGACCACCTCAAGTTCCAGCGCCGCCCTGCTTCGAAACCTGCAAACTAACAGTGAAGAGAGCGTCGTGATGAGTGCGAGCATGCGGGTCAGCCTACGGCGTCGTCTTCCAAAACTCTAATGGGTTCTTCGCCTTTGGAATTTTCAGCAGCCACAATCGAAACGCCAGCCAAACTTCTTGGCGATCACTACTTTGCCGCGCCGACCCTTGAACGCTCGACCGAGCAACTCCTTGTTGGTAAAAGGGCCGTAGCTCTCCGCCGTGTCGAAGAAATTGCATCCCAATTCGACCGCGCGATGCAGTGTCGCGATCGACTCCGCTTCATCCGCCGGACCGTAAGATATGCTCATGCCCATACAGCCAAGGCCCGGTGCTAGGTCTACTAGCCGACCGTCGTGTTTGATCTGCCAGTATGCGCCCGGATCGAGTACGTCTTTGACGATATCGACATTCTCTGCGCTGAGCACATCGCCAGATTTGAGCTTGCCCTTGGTGTAGGCTGCTCTCGGAGCAGCTGGACCCCGAGGAGACCTAAGACGAAGGAGAACACGCAATAGTGAAGAGACGCGCCGTAGTTGTCTTTTCAATGGTAGTGGTAGCGCTAATTGCTGCTGGCTGTGTGTCTTCAGCCCCTGAATCAGCATCCCACACGATAGCTCCTGAACCGACATCCAACACGATAAAGACCGACGGCCTCTATAGAGCCAAGACCGATGCTCCGATTTGTGAGACTCATGATGAACTTGTAACGGCTGCATACGAGTATGACGGCGGTCACACGCCCGACGTGTCCGGCTGCACCGCGTTCGCCAAGGGAGAAGAGGTTAAAGTCTTGGCTCCAAAAGTCGCCGACGATCTCAACGCGGTTCAGGTCAACACGCAGGGCCATATCGGCTGGACGAAGTCTTACTACCTCGACGAGCCGGCAGTGAAGTCGAATTGACTACTCAGTGGCTATCCGGAATTGTCCGTCCGGGCCGCGAGGCGCCTATCCTGATCTCAGGCGCAGCAAGGAGTATCTGTTAAGTACCCAACGCGCCGAGCCGTTTCTTGTGGGCGCGTTTTTTTCTGTAGGTATGGGAGAGATCGGTCTCAGCCGACCGGCTGCTCGCGCTTCACGTCCTTCGCCGGCTTGTCCTCACGAGCTTCTCGACCTCTTGTCGGTGCCATATCGCAAACTCGGCTTCAGAAGGGCACCTCTCAGCGAATATGAAGGTTCGATCTATTTTATCGATGCGATCATACCAAGTGCGCCCCCTAATACTTGCCCCCTGGCGTGCGGCCGACGCCGCTGCCCAACGAGAAAAACTGTGCACAATGATCTGGCGCGTGTCTGCATGTGACAAATTCAAGATCCCCTCCCTGCTGGTGAAATATAGTCCGGCGCGAAAGGCTTTAGATCGAAATCTTCTCCACCGGTTGCTCGATCGGCTGGCAGAAACGGATGAAATTACCAAGGGATCGATCAGCCGGTCTCGAGCGTTCCCCACGGCGTGGTTTCAAGCCCGGGCCGCATATAGCGATATCCCTTCGAGCTAATCTCGTGATGAAACGCCTCGATGCCCTCCATCATCACGCGAATCCGCGCTCCGGGGGCAGCCGTCGCCGTGATGCTCGCTTAAGTGAAGGGTCAGATTGCCGCGTGAAATCTGACGATAAAGTGGCGCGTCCGGCTCGAAGCGATGGTCCCAGTCAACCGAGAAGCCGAGAAACCCCAGAGAAAACTCGTCTGCTTTGACAATGTCGAAGATGCGCAAAATAGGGACGACGCGGGTAAAGTTGAATTCCATGACGATCAGACTCCATAACCATCCGGTCCTTTATACAGAAGGGTGCCGAGCAAATCGGTAGTGGTCAGTTTGAATCCGGTGCCTATCCTTGGCTGTTGAGAGAACTGCTCGCATCAAAGCGGCAGAGGGCGAGCTTTTAGCCAAAGGAACAGGGGAATCCGGCTCCAGCGCTCCATATTAGTCCATGCCTCACTGGTATCCGGAGTCGGTTCCCGAAGCGCTGAGATCGCGAATCTCGCGCCTTCCAGCGCGACCATGTAATTTTCCAGGGGCTGTGACCACCCAGCGAAATGCATCCGCAATCCGTTCCGCTCCTCAACTCCCTCGAAGCGTTCGCGACCGAAATAAGAATTATCGAGGACGAATGGTGCATCTGGCTGTGGGCCAGCGAAACGGCCGCGATCCCCAAACGGATGCACAATGGAGATAACGAGGGTTCCGGAGGGGCGCAGAACGCGCCTGATTTCCCTTAGTGCCGTAGGAACATCCTCAACGTCCATCAGCACATTGTAAGCGATGGCAAGATCAAACGTAGCGTCTGCGAACGGTAGATTTGCCGCAGCCGCCAGCTTGTAGTCATCCGCCGATCCGGCCTGTTCAGCTGCCGCTAGCAGCGCCTCGACAGGATCAGTCGCCGTTACTCGGTAGCCACAATCCTTCAGGGCGCGCGCGATGCGACCCTCGCCGCACCCCACGTCAAGAGCTTCACCTTCACCCCGTCCAATAAAGGCTAGTAAGGAGGCGCGATATGCCCAGAAAGCATCATGGTTCGGGGTCCGAGCCCAAGCTACCCACTCGGCAGCTATTCGAGACCAATGCTCATGGTCCAAATTCATGTTCGTCATCACCCCCTTTCCAAGTCAGATGCTTATAGATTGCTCTCCCACAAAATACATGAGAGCGCCAGAGAGAAAATCCCACACCGAAGCAGCCGGATAGACCGGTTGCACCGGAGTAAAAATCCGGCAGCAATAGCCCATTCGCCGAGGAACGGCAGAGGTGGGTGGAGGGATGAAGCGGGTGGAACTATACGCGCAGGTTCGACGAGCGGTGTACGTGAAGGGGCTGAGCAGGCGGGAAGCAGCACGGCGCTTTGGGATCGACCCGCGGACGGTGGCGAAGATGCGGGCGTTCTCGGTGCCGCCTGGTTATCGGCGGAGCCAGGCGCTACGGCGGGCGCTCCCTCATTCGCACGATCTCGAACTGTAGAAAGGCGCCTTGGGCGTGAATTGCTCCGCGGAACCAAGTACGACGAAGAGCGATGACCGAACCGCGTGAAGGGAGCTATGGCCGTGCGGTTACACCTCCCGACACTCAGCGCAGGGGTGCCGTAGCCCCACTACCGCGACTTGTCCTCCACCTGCACGTCCACCCAATTTTGAGTCCGGGCGTCTCTGCGTAGAAATGGTGCGCATCCTTGTCCTCTACCACGTCCGCCCGGGCCGGCGTATTTGGATCGGCTGCTTCGTCGATCCCTCGTCGAAAGCTGGCCAACCTGTCGAGTATCAATCCATTGCCATTCCATCCATTTTCCACGAGTTCCATGTGAAAGCTCCCGCCCCCGCGCTATGCGCTGGCATTGTCGAGTTTTGAGGTCAGCCACCCTGGCGCCGCGTTTTCCCTAGCCGCTTCAGGCGAGTTGCAACTCAGAGTTGGGGGTAAACAGAATGAATGCCGGTGCCTAAACTAAATATAGCCACGAACTGTAAAATTGCTTGCCTTCCGGCGCCCGGTGAGACTCGTGAACCCCCGAATTTGGCAACGCAAACGCTCCTCTGAGCCCTCGCCGCTCGGGACGCTGCAACCTTGGCCGCGCGCCCTTCGACGCGGCAGAATTAGCGACAAAATTATTGGCGATGGTCCTGAGGCGATTGAGCTCACATGGCCTTCTCTGGCCAGCAGCCAACCCAAGCGCCGATAGCCAAAGCGTCGCCGCTCCGCGGCCAACCCACGCAGTCGCTGGCGCACCGTCGAATCGTCCGGCCGTTTCGACTGATAGTTCAGGCTCGAACGATTGAGCCCCACCAGCCTCCAGGCGCGCCCCCGGCTCAGGCGGTGCTGCGCGATGAGTCGGGTGACGGCTGCGCGTCGCGCCGCAGGCTCTAACCGTTTTTTCCGAGCAGATCCTTCAGCGCCGCGTTGTCCAACATCGCCTCGGCCAACAGCTTCTTCAGTCGCCGATTCTCATCCTCCAGCGACTTCAGCCGGCGCGCCTCCGATACTTCGGAATCTGGGCGCCGGACCTTACATCCTTGTCGTCTGGTTGTTCAGAAGTCGGTACTGGCAGTTTGAATTCACCTCGCTCCGCCAACGAGTCACTGCGAACCGATGCGCCGAGCCTTCCGCTGCAGCCACCGTGCCGACAAGGCTGCCGAGCATGAACCCGTCCGCTGCAATCCGTGGCTGCGTCAGTACTATGAGCGCCTTCGGGCCGCGGGCAAACCCGGCAAAGTTGCGGTGATCGCGGCGATGCGCAAGCTGCTGACAGCGGTCTGGAGCGTGGCGACTCATCGCAAACCCTTCGTGCCGCACTTGCCCCGGGTGCCTGCTCCACTCGGCGCGGTTACGAACAAGGCTTGATTAACTCCAGGGTATCGAGCGCGGAGGACGCCACCAATGAGAGTGTGCGTCAGAGCGGAGCCAAGTGAGCACAGAGGCGGGCGGGAGGGAGCCGGGTCGCATGCGGAGTCACCGGAGCGCTAGGGGAGCTGCTTAGAGCGAAGGCGCTGCGGAGGATGCAGAATTGGAGGAACATCCGAGCAAGGAATATCGGAACCAGGATCAGACTTCCGGAGTCGACGACCGACGATGATATGCTGGACTCACACGCCAGAAGGTTCGTTAGCAACGGCGGCGGACCGGATCCGAGACTTACTCTTGCCGACCGGAAGCTCGGTCGAGGAGCGTCTGGGTCATCTCGATATGGCAAGGCATTCTGATATGTGTGTAAGTCTCCAGCGCTTCGTTGAGTCGGGTTCGCGGACGATAACGGATTTATCGGTTCGATGCGAATGGCACTGGGTTCAAAGGCCCGAGTTCCTTGTACAATGGTTCCAGATTTCCGCTTGAAGTGCGATCAAGCAAAAAGTCGATTGTTGCCGAGATTGGCTGCTTGGGGTCGCTCATTGGTGAAGTGACCGTATGATTGCGCGACTCCTCCAACATTCTGTCCTTAGAGGATTTTTCTTAGTAGCGGCATTGACAAACACCGCCTGCTCCTCACTGCTCGACAGGGAATTCACACCACACGCGAGACTCAGCGTCACAATTCCTAATTCCTCGGCCACCGACAAAGACAGGGCCGATCAGCAAGGAACACTCCACGTTTGCCCTGGCACCTCCGTACAATTGTCATGGCAAATCGATGGTCGCTCCTCCCTTTCCGCTGCGCGAGGAGAGCGCTACCTAGCTGCACAAGAGTGTCTCGCTGTGTCGGAAGTGGCAAGCCGCGGCACGGGGCTATTTCCAACATGCCAGGACAGCACCACTGTGTTCCGAGCCACCGCGTCGCATACCTTGTGGCGATGGTACGGAGCGTGCCCGGGCTATGGCTGTCCAAACGCGGACCACGAGGTCATAGTAGGCTCTTCCGTAACAGAGAGGGTTGGGGGTCGCCCCGGCGATTGCGTGAGCGGCGCTTTTGTGGTGACCAACACGCGGCCGGCGCTCGATTGGGACGATCGTTACCGGGTCTCCACGGTTTCCCTCGGCGGACTCCAAGTGGCGCGGACGCTCGAGGCGATACCTGGGCGGACCCTTACTGTCAGGCACGACGGCAAGATCGCTACCTTTCGCACCGGAGTAACGACGTCGGATGTATTTCACAGTGGCAGGGTCGCCGGAAGCTGGGAGCTCGTCTTGTCTGGATGCGATTCGCCGCCGCCGGCGCTTACAATCAATGTTGAAGCCGACTGTTCCAGATAGGTGATCGGTGTAACGCATGGCTGTTTTAGATGCTGTCCGAACTATTGTGATCGTGATGCTTGAGAACCGCTCATTCGATCACATGCTGGGCTATCTCAGTCTCTTGGAGCCCAAGATGGCGGTCGATGGACTCGTTGCAGCTCCCGGAAGCAACACCGACTACCGTCGGCCCTTGGCCAAGCTCTTGAATGATACATACCTGAACGTGTCCTCCAGCGACGGAGAACTCCACTACCCCTTCCACATGGCTGACAACCCTCTCACGATCGATCTTCCGCACGATCGGCACAGTGTCGAAACCCAGCTGGGGAGACAAAACTCGTCAGGATACTTCATGGAAGGGTTTGTCGATGCCTACTACAGCAATTGTTCCACACGAATGGAACTTGTGGACCCGATGGGCTTCTTTACGTCGGCCGAGGTTCCCATGATGGACTTCTTTGCGAGGAACTTCGCTGTGTGCGAACGCTGGTTTGGTCCTTTACCGGCGGATACGCAGCCAAACCGGCTCATGGCGTTGAGCGGGGAAACGGTGATCGACCGGGATCTTACATTGATACCTTCCACCCAGCCGCTGATGTTCGACTGGCTTGACCCGAAGGGGATTGACTGGTGCGTCTATTCCGATGACCTGCCGTTTTTTACTCTCTTCCCTAAGCTCTGGCCGAAGATTCTGACCGATTCCAAGCACTTTCGAAAATTCTCAACGCTCACGGCCGATGTTCTTAACGTGTCTGCCGCGTCGCCTTTTCCCAAGGTTGTATTCATCGAGCCTTCCTTTCTGGATTCTCCCTTCCATCCGGACCACGATCCCAATGACGACCACCCGATCCTGCCAGTTGGGTTTGGAGAGAGTTTTCTCCGTCAAATTTACCAGGCTCTGACCCCTGCCCAGAATCTCACCCTGTGGAAACAGATGGTGATGATCGTGACCTTTGACGAGCACGGTGGTTTCTACGACCACGTATCGCCCCTTTTCCCAGTGAGTGCGAACTGCGGTACGGGTAACACCGCTTTCCAGAGCACGGGTGCGAGGGTTCCCGCCTTCGTGGTCTCATCATTCGCGAGTGCCGGCCAAGTCTACCATCAGAATCTCGATCATACTTCCATGCTGGAGTTTGTTGCCGAGTGGCTGACCCCGGGCGAGCCATATTCCCCGGCAGTTGCCGATCGGTTAGCGCAGCCCGGGTTCAACACGGGTCGAGGGCGCGGCAAGCTTTCTGACGTCTTGGACCTTTTGCCGAGGCCTCGCCAAGCGGCGCCGAACGAGCCGACACGCGTAATTCAAGCCGTGAGGAGCATGTTCGGTAAGAAGATGGCCCGCACCCCGAACGAACAGGCCTTCGAGCAAGCGGCGCGGGGAATGATCCAACGGTACCCAGCAGAAGTTGCTCAAAAGTATCCCGAGCTTATGCACTGGCAGCAGAACAGTTGATACCGTGTCGCCTGCGACCCTTGGGGCGGCTGAAAACTCCGAAAACGCTGAAGCCTAGAGTTTTGAGATTCACCGCCATACTGTTCCCGGCATGCTTCAGTTGGCGCGTCTCTTTGCTAATAGCGCCCATGCCCACAACGGGCGGGAGACAACTCCGATCAAATCGATGGCTCTGACTGCCGGACGATCGCGGAACGTTCTGGCGATTCTGCTGGTTGCGGCTCCGATGCTGGGAATTGGCGGTGCTGCGCAGGCCGCAAGATCTGCCGATCCGGAGCTGGTGGCCTTGGCGCGGGGCAAGTTTTCCGATCTACGACGGCTGAACTCGCGCTACTGAAATTTGTTGGCTCGGATAGCTCGGATCCGGAAGGATTCGCCGTGGCTGGACCGAGTGCGAATCCCGATGACCCCACGAACAATCCCGCGCACGCCGACCACTGGGGCAGAGGGCGCGAAGTTCGCGCCGAGCTGATTGAGTGGCTATGTGTGGATCAGAATGCGAAGAGACTAGTTCCCCGGGGTATCCGGCTCCTCGGCGCGCGGATCACCGGCAAGCTTAACCTCGCACACGTCACGGTCCCGTTCGCGCTCGCCCTACGTAACTGTTTGCTGCTCGAGCGAATGACCTCGGAAGACATGGAGATCTCGCAACTCGATCTGAGCGGCTGCTATGCGGGCGAGATCGACGCCGAGAATATCGTGGTGCACGGCAATCTGCTGATGAATGACCTGCACGCCTCGGGCGAGGTGTGGCTTCCCAACTCCACCATTGGCGGAGGATTTTTCGCGCGTGGCAGTCACTTCACGCGGTCGAAGGTTGACCCTCAAGGACTTGGTTTCGCGATGAAGCCGGCGCTCGACGCAGCTGGCTCCCAAATTCGGGGGGTTGTGGAGTTCTGCTGCGGATTCGAAGCGGACGGTGCCGTGAACCTTGTCGACACAGCTATCGGCGGCGACATGATTTTCACCGGCGGAACGTTCAACTGCCCGAACAACGTAGCCATAGATGCTAACACTGCGAATTTCAGTTCTGGTGTGTTCTTGGGTACCCACCCTTTCTCCCCTACTGGGCGCGGTTCCTGAACACGGTTGCTGCTAGGCATTCATGTGAACGGACTGGTCCAAATGCGTCTTATGCGTGCAAGCGCGCTGCTTGTGCAGGACGCGACGTTTTCGGGCGCTCCAAACGAGCAGCACGGCTTTGATCTTATAGGCTCGTCAGTACGTATCTTCGGTTGGCTCAACGTTACGCTGAATAACGGCGCAAGTGTCGACTTGAGGGAAGCCTCGCTCGGGAGCCTAATCGACGAGCCGCGAAGCTGGCCTGCACCCGGGAAGTTGGAACTGGACGGTCTTACCTATGACCAACTCGGTGGCCCAGCGATTGATGCACGGTCACGTTTGCAATGGCTCGCGCTGCAACCAGAATTTCACCTGCAGCCTTATCGGCAACTCGCCAAGCTGCTCCGGAACAATGGCGATGATAGCGGCGCGACCGAGGTGTTGATCGCCACCGAGGACCGGCGGCACGCGAGCATGGGCCGTTTGGGCGCGTTGTGGGGCGGCTTTCTCAACGCGACCATCGGCTATGGCCACAAGCCGCTCAGAACGATCGGGTGGTCGCTGCTGGTCATCTTGATCGGCTGGCCGATCGTGTGGATGGCCAAGCACGCCGGGGTGATGCGCCCGACCTGGCCGGAGAACATTCCGCACGCGTCAGAGCCCGACTACGAAGAGTTGCATTCGTTGCTGTATTCGCTAGACGCCTTCCTGCCCTTCGTGAACCTCCACCAGGAGCATTATTGGTGGCCTAATGCGAAGGCATCTGGCGACTGTGTAGTCTTCGGCCGCAGGTTTCGGCTCCGCGGGTCATTGGTGCGGCACTACCTGTGGCTGCAAATCTTCTCCGGGTGGCTGCTGAGCGCGATTCTGATCGCAGGTGTCACCGGCCTCATGAGAAGCGATTAGAGTAGCTCACGCATCGTTGGATTGTTGTGCAAGCCTCCTTTCCGGCAACTCCGCCTTTTTCCGGCAGGTGCCAGGATGGACCTACCAAAATGGCGACCGGATAACTTTGGCCGGATTCTACCGCGAAGCGCGGCCTTGGAGCGCGCTTGCGCTGGCAGTCCGAGGGAAGTCCTCTCCTGCGTGTCCTCGAGGAGCTGCAACTACGCTGAACGACCGAAGTAAATACAGGCTACGAATGTACTCCTTCGGAAGAGCGGTACGAAGCAGATGATAATTGTTAACAACTATCAACAACACCTCTTGCCCTATGCTTGGCGCGACGACTATTATACAGACCAAATAAGAACAAGCCGTCATAGGGGAATCAACTTTCGAAAGTAAAGTAGTCCGTCATTTCGGGAACTCATCGGACTGCAGTATGATAAACCGTCGCACCGACGCTCCTCCATGTAATATTGGATCGAGATGGATTCCAGGACTATTTTGTCTCGTCATCTGTCTTTTCAGTTCGAGCGTGTTCGGGCTGTTCCGTTCTCTCCCCAGCTACGCAGCAGATGGTCTTTCTGATCCCTGTTCGAGCCTCATCGATTTTCAGGAAATCGAACTGGGGCAATCGAAACGTCTGAAATGCAGCATGACAACGAAGTTGCTACCGGGAATCCCGGACGGCACGCCGCTAGTCATTTCTCCGCCTGATCAATTCACAACTACCACACCGGAGATCACCTTCAATTCTAACAATCCTCCAACGTTGGATATTGAGGCTCGACTAGATCCGGCGAGGACGATGATCGGCCCTTACTATAGCACGATTGTGATCCTCGCTAAGACAGGACCCGATCGTTGCGCGTGGCTCAGTTTCGAAATTCCTATACGCGTTGAAGTGCTAGCGCCATCACCGGAGCGCCTTGTGCAACAATGGAATTTGGCTTTGGCGAAACGCGCGTTCTGGCAGCGGAAGATGGAGGCAAAAATGGAAGAGTTGCGCGACACCGCGGATTTCGCTCTAACAGCGGAGTCAATGCGCAAACCCCTTGGACTTCATGGTACTAGTACGGCGCAGAAGCTGCGGCAACAAGAGACGACGATTTCGCACTACAAAACTGACTTGTCGATGATGGGGCGACAGGCTTTTTTAGCTGAAAAGGTCGGCGCAACACAATCGATCCCTGCGGCCTCAGTCGAGAGTTCGGCTCCTCCACCTCCTCCACCTCCGCGGCGGCAGCCCGAAGCGGGAGCATCGTCCTGGCCGTTCAGCACGCCGTCGGTCAGTCGACCTCAAGCGACCGCCACACCGGAGGCAACACAGAAACCCGCAGACGCGTACTGGAATAGTGTGATTTCGCCGATAAATCGCGATAGTATGGCGGTCGCCGATCTGATTGCGGGTTGTCAATACAGAATCCATTTTGACATCGCGGCATTTGACTACTCGCTGCGCAGCGCCATGTTTGGCGCAGCCGCCTCAAGCGTCTCTGTAAATCCAGCGCTGGAAAACTATGTCGCTTCAATTGGGGGAACCGATATTGAATTGCAGACAGTCCCTTTCATTTTTGGAGCCGTCCAGTTCAAAAAGAACCCACCGCCGGAGCCGACCATATCGATTGACGCCCACAAACTTCTCCTTGCTCACCCGGTGTTGCCGGCGACCGAGAGCTTGCCCGATTTCGCAAAGGCCGCAAGCGCTGGCAGATATACCGTCGACGTAATCGCTGGTTCCGACAATACTGCGGCCATACCGCAGTCGGGTTGCGGGAGTGTCGGGATTTCGTTGTGGAGCCCCGAGGATCCACCACAGCCGATGGGCTATGTCGTCAGATACCTCCGGGTTGCTGATAGTTCCGGTCGATTCCCCCGTGATTGCGCCAACCAAAACATCGACGAAGCAGCGGCACCAGCCAATCTAATCAACAAACTTCCATTACATGGAGATGCTACCCTGTACGTTTTTCGGCTTAATGACCCGCCAAACAGCGTAGCAGTATTTCAATCGCCTGGTAGAGCGCCGGAGACTTGGCTACTGCAGCAGCATCCTGAGGACTCTCTGAATGCGATGATCGATCAGGTAAACAGTATCGATGCGGCTCCTTCAAGATCCGAAGGAACACTCGCAGCGGAGCCCGCTGACCCACAGGCCTATCATCAGATCTATGAAGCTATACAGCGCGACGTGTTCACCGCGCTATACAAGAAGCAAAGCGGCGCTCCAGAGTCGGCCCTTAAAATTATCCGCGATATTGCGAAGGATAAGGCGGCCAAGAAACAGCGCGCAAGATTTGTGGTTTTAATCGCCGGTCAGAACGGCCGAGAGGTTTTCTATCCTATGGGGTTGCTCTCGGACGGCGGATCACCTCCGAAACCGCTGGCTATGATAGCAGACTTTGTTGAAGAACTTCCGTCGCAAACGATACGGCCAAGTTGCATTCCGACTCCGAAAGCGGACCTCGCTGATATGGTGACAGAATGCCATCTCGATCAAATCACAGTTCCTCCGAGTACCGTATTTAGCGGTCTCAAGGGCGACCTCTCGGCTTCGCATACATCCGAACTGCTCCTGCTCTTGGCCCATCAAGGCAAAGGGAACTTGTCATTCGAAGACCCCAATGATCTGTTGCGCCCTGGAGAACTCGGTTCCTTTGAGGCGAATAGCGCGGGAATTCTCCTTGCCTGTAATCCCGATGTAAATGACTTGAGACTTGGCTCCAACTGGCCACTCGAGTTCAACAGGAAAGGGATGGGCGCTCTGGTTTTCTCTCCGTTCCTCGTTCCCGAGGATTTCGCTGCGTGCTTTGCCTCTACTCTGTCCGATAACATGAACAAAGCCATCGCTAGCGACACGCCCATTACTTTGTCCCAACTTTACCGCGATGCAATTGGAGAATTGCGGGCGGCCGGATGGAAAAAGCGCTCGGAAATCGCGTATCAATTTATTCTTGCCGGGGATATCGAGTTGCCAATATGCAAGCAAACCCCTTCATCAGCCTCACATTGATCGCCGTGCTCTCTTGCGTGGCCCTGCAGCCTTCGAGCGTGTTCGCCACGGGCAACTCACAGGCCCCAGCCTGCCCAGCGAACTCGCCGGATTGGCTTTCTCCGAAGGGACGGACATTCGTCTTTATCAGCGACCTCCACATGGGTTTGGGGAAACTCGGAGATCAGTGGAACCCTCTCGAAGATTTCCGGTGGTCTAATGCGTTAGCGAAATTTCTGGACAGGATCTCCAACGAGCATCACGATCAGGTTACCCTCGTGATTGCAGGCGATTTGCTGGAACTGTGGCAGCACCCTTCTGTCCCCTGCGCTTACGACCAGAACCATCCTTGCTCGGTTCAACAAATGGAAACCATCACCAGTATGGTGGTCGCCGCGCATCAGAACGATCTGCAAGTTTTGGGGAACTTCGCCAATCGCGGCGAAAACCACTTGTCAATTATTCCAGGCAATCACGACTCCGCGCTGATGTTGCCAAACGTCTGGAACCGAGTTTCGCTCGCGATCGGGGGAAAAAACGACAGAGTGGATTTGGCTGCAAAATCAGGCGTCTGGGCTACGTGCGATAAGAAGATTCTATCGGAGCATGGTCACCAAATCGGTGCCGATTTAAATAACTACGCGCAGTGGCCGATAGTCACCACCGATCAAGGAGCCTTTATGTACACTCCTTGGGGAGAGTGGTTCGTTCAGACGTTATTCAATAAAACTGAAGAGCAATATCCGCTGATCGATAACATAATACCGCAGAGCAATGGATTATCATACTACGTGGGTGAACGAGGTTGGATCGGCTCGGCCTCTGATATGGCTCAAGTGATCGTGAGCAATATATTTGATACAAGTTTCGCCCAGAAGGGGATGGTCCTCGGCCTCGCAAACCAAAGTCACAACACTTGGAACACTAGCAGAGCGCGAGGTCTTGGTTACAAGTTGTTTGCCGACGGTCTACCGTCAGATAGCTATCTTCATGATCGTTTACGAGACTTGAAAGACAGCCATTTTGATCAGCTTCGGACGGCTTTGGATCAACGCGCCAAAGATCACGGTCTGCTGCCTGAAGAACAAGTACGTGATCTGTGCGACCTGCTTGCTATAAGAAAAGCTGAGTCCCCTACGGCCGACCTGGCTTCATGCGCCAATCCAAATCTGCACTATGGAATACAGGCGCTCAGCTTTAAGGGTGACGACTCTCTCATAGAAGCGCGGATTGCAAATCTTATGAATTCGGTTCCAGCTCAAGAAGTTCAAATATATATCTTTGGCCATACGCATCAGCTGGATAGCGGTAAAGTACTTCACCCTCAGGGCAAAGACGTGAGCTTTCTGAATACCGGAGCATTTCAGCGGCTCGTCGATGAAACCACCTTCGATGGGTTGATCGATGCTCATGAAAAGCGCGATGGGCGAAGAATGTCTAGAGGAGAGGCTATGCACGGGATCCCTCTATCTGAGCTGCCGCCCTGCTATAGCTTTGTAACAGTTACGTACGATGGTATGACCCCAAAGGCTCAGCTGCACAATTGGAAGATGAACCAAGACGATACCGGGGGCGGAGTACCCGTTGCTGCTGACGATGCCTCTTGCGCCCATTTGCTTAAGGAACGGTAAAACGTAATTTGAGCCTTCTCTCAAAGAGTTGATATGCACAAAAACGTCATTTTCTTCTTTATTTATGTTCTTCGGCATTTGCCTCGTAAAAATAGAATTAACAGAGCCAAATAGAATACAAAGATTCAAGATGAGAGAGCGTCGCGACGATTGCTCGACATTTCGTCAGTAGCGGCAGGGCTTCGTCTTCGAACCCAATAGAAGGTCCGTTTGTAGCATATTGTAGCGATTGATTGCCAACGCTGAGTTAGCCCTGAAACGATATCCAGTTGTGTGCGCACTCCGGATCTAGAGATCCTCAGAAAGGGGCCGAGGGGTCAGCATTTCTATCTTTGCTCGAAGCGCTTTGCGCAATCGTCTGCCCCGAATCGCGTTGACCATAGTAGATATCTTACTCCAGAGTAGCAGCGCTCGGATTCTCCAAAACGCTGAATCTGTTCGTACCGGAAGTGCAAGTTGCCCGCTGTATCGTGTGCCTGACGGCGATATGTACTCTGAATGTCTACTGTCCAAGTGGAGTCGCACGGGTAAAGCAGGCAATTCCTACTAAGCAAGCGCCCGGCGATCCTTCGAGAGTGACCGAAGGCCTGGTAACTAACTATGCGCGCTATGTCGAGGACGAGTACACAGGTGCGAAATCGGAATACGGCTTAGTTTCGAGCGCCTCAGGTGTCGCTTTTATACCTGTCGGCGCATCGGCCTTAGCCTTGGCGTTAAGGGTCGAAGCGCCGCGGTTGCGAGGCAGATGGACTTCGGCATCGCTGGGCTGCTGCTGCAAAAAGGTCAATTCGACGGCAGCGGGGCGCACTTGATTGCCTTATTGAAATGACGCAAACGTTCGACATCGAACGGACGAATTCCGCTCGCCTGTATAAATCACCTCTTCCATTGAACGAGCATTTCTGACATATTCTGGGGCATTCGATCTTACCAATGGTTCATCTGGGTCGTTAGTCTAATTAGTCAACTGCGAGTCATCTACCAGATCACGCTCGCGCCGTTATCGGAGGCGCCACGGCTAAGGGGAGCAAGTCGTGGTTCGAAAACAAGCTTCCGCTTGGAAGCAAAATAATGCAGGCCTTATCCGGTTCGTTGCGGCGACAGTGGCCGTGATGAGCTGGATTCTGACCGGTTGCGCGCCGATTTCCCCCAACGTGAAGTATCTGTTTGCTCCGGAAGTGCGGACCTGTGCGTCGACGTCTTCGATTTGGCGGTGCTCAGCACGGGTAAACAGACCATCCCCGAAGACCGTTTACCAAAGTTTCTGCACGAGGGGTGAAAAGTGCGCTGGCTTTGAAAAGTGCAACCAAAACGGAATGCACGACAAATGTGACGGAAGCGGACAGCAAGAAGCCTGCATCAACGGCACACACGAAAAGTGTGGAATAACTACAGTGACAGTCACTCAGGCGGCGAACTATGCCACCCAAGTCGAGGAAGAGTATATCGGCGCTAAAGGAGAATATGGTTCGATTTCCAGTGCCTTCGGTCTGGTCTTGATTCCTGCGGGGGCATCGGCGTTGGCGTTGGGAGGTTTCGGTGAAAGCGCGACTGCGGTGAGCGCTCTAGGTTTCGGTAGCGCTGCCATCCTGGGGACTGGATATTGGCTATCAAACCAACCTCGCGAAAAGGCGTATATGGCGGGAGCAGGAGCGCTCGAGTGCTTGAAGGGTACGATGCAGCCATTCGACGTCGAACAGGGGGCTCTTACTCTTGTGCAGCTGTGCTATTTCGACTCGAAGTTGAGTGATAATAAGGACGCATTACAAATGGAGGTTAATAATTACGCTCGAGCGCTCTCTGACTCCAAGACGCAAGGAGGTAGCGCTCCCGACGGCGCCACCAAGAAGAAGCTTTGTGATGGAGAAAAGTTGCTCAAGGCGGGGAATGCTTCGCTGAAAGCAGCAACGAGCGCTTACGACTCCAGCACCAAATACTACAATTATTCCTACGACAACGCTGGATATGAGATGGTGGGTTCGGTAGACGCCATCAATGATCAAGTTAGTAGTTCAATGATAACTAGCGAACCGGACTTGAGCGGACTCGGCACCAAGTTGAGTACTGTCATTCCAGATTCAGCCCAGAAGTTGGCTGGCATCGACAAAAATGCAACTGCCAGCAAGACCGCGGTAGAAAAGGCTGCCACGGCGCTCAACAAGGCACAGGCTGCCGCTCCCAAGCCTGGAAACGGTCCAGGCGCACCTTTGCTAATCGACGCCAAAGCCGCGGACCTTTACTCGGCGATCAATCGAACGAATAACGCCGCAGAAGAGGTCGTCATTCGAACGCCGACCGAGATAGTTCCCAAGGCCAAAGAATGTCTGAAGATTTTCAGCCAACCGGGTACGCCCCCTGACGTTCTCACCTTGAACCCGGCCGGCGACATCCCGCTGAGCCCAGGTGATAGTTCTAAAGTCATCATTTCAGGCGGCAAACTGCCGTACGCAGTTAGATGGTTGTGCGATTGTTACAACGATGGTGTGACTGCTCAGACTACGTACCAGGATAGCACGGCAACTATCGTGATCGCGGCTTCAGATATAGCGCGACCGGATAGTTATCCGCTGATGATCACGGACGCGACAGGAATCGGCAGTTCGCTCAACGTCGTCGTAGCTTCCAAGAAGGTCGACAATTCAGACACTCCCGATTGTGTTGAAGGCTCAGCGACACCGCCATCGCCTGGAGGCAGACCTGCCAATCGAGCAACCGTGAATGCTGTGGCGCAAGCCGCGGACAGCGCCCATTCCGCGGCGGTGCAGGCCGCAACGGCCGCGAGTGCGGCAAAATCCAACGCTGATAAAGCAGAAGAGGCCGCCACAGACGGAAACAAGCAAGATGCGGCCACTGCAGCGCAGCGAGCCACCCGGGACGCCGCAAGCGCGTACTCGGCGCTCGCAAGAGCACAATTGTACGCACGACAGGCGCGCGCCAGAGCCGGTGCATACCGCGATCCTGTCCTGACGAGCTTAGTCCAAACTGCAGACAGTGAGGTTGGTAGTGCGGCGAGTTCCGCAGCTGCCGCTGCGGCAGACGCCGCTCGCGCGCAGCGCGCTGCGTCTTAGAACTTCGGTCACCGGGGGAGAGATGCTTGAACCCATTGCTGATTCGCGCGCGGCTCGATCTTCAATCGCCGAAACGCTCATAGCAGCAAGAGAAACTAGCGTGTCGCAACAAGAGCTAATCTCACAATAAGCCCCTCCAGAGGTGCCGAAGAGCTTCTGAATTTAGGCGGTCAAACACCGTAAGGCAAAGAAGAAGTCGGCTTGATGCGAGCCGTTCAGACACAACTAGCAGGGAAGCTATGCTCAGGCTTCGCGGCTTTTGCTTTCTACGCTTGCGCTATGACTGGTGGCCATAGTCCGAGTGTGACCGCTGCACCCTCATCGCCACCAGGTAAAGTGACGGTTTTCTCAGCTAAAGGGCCGGCTTTCTCATGGCGTCAACCGTTTGATCAGGAAGACTGCACCGATTCCGGAAAGCGACAGTTCTCTTCAATCCTCATAAACATCCCCGAAGGAGTGAATGGAGAACTAGCTTGCACATCGACTCCGGGTACGATATCGACGAGCGGTCTCACCTGGAGTTTTCCGCGGCCAGCGCGCTGCATTCGTAACTCTACTTCAATTCGGGGTGAATTCGACGTCCCTGACAGCTATTGCAGCAGGAATTCCGATTACTTCGACAAGGAGCCGCCGCACGAACCTGGCGTTTTCTCAAAGGTAGCGGACGGTACGATCACGTGCGATGCGAATTGCGCAAATTTAGGCGGCAACTGGGGGCCACCCGGTATGTGCCTCGAAGCTCGAATCGATTCGGGAATGAACGCAAGTAAATTTATCCGCTGCGTCGACAAGGGGCGCGACTTCGGCGCTTCGGCTGTTACCTGCTATTGCAGAAGCCAACCGCTTGGATTCGCAGATACGCACAATCATCAGTTCGCCAACCTCGCCTTCGGCGGTAAATTCATTTGGGGAAAGCCCTATGGATCAATCGGTGAAGCTCTCGCGCAGTGTACCTTGATACATTCACTCGGCTTTCGCGCGGATGTGGCAGGTACCATCGATGCAGTGGCGCAGGGTGGCCGTCCCGAAATTCCTCACCGGCCCGAGGGATATCCGAATTTCACGGCATGGCCCCGTTACGACACCGTTATCCATCAGAGGATTTACGAAGATTGGCTTTACCGTGCCTATCAGGGTGGCTTGCGCTTGATGGTCATGTTTGCCGTCAACAATGAGGAAGCTTGCAATATCGTTGGCCCGAAGTTCGGACGAAGCTGCGGCGACGATGAAGCGATTCGATATCAGATCAGAAGCGCCAAAGCGATGGAACGCTACATCGATGAGAAATCCGGCGGCCGAGGTCAAGGTTGGTACAGGATCGTCTATTCCTCGAAGGACGCGCGGACAGCCATTGCCAACAATCAACTTGCCGTAATTCTAGGTATCGAGGTTGACAAGTTCCTCGATTGCCCCAAGGGCAGCAGTTGCACGCTAGACGATATTCGTCAACGCTTGGAATTCTATAAGCAAATGGGTGTTCGACACGTCTTCCCGATTCATTTTCTAACGAACGGCTTTGGTGGCGATGCTCTATTTAGTCTGGCGAACCATGGACCGGAGCGCGATTGCGGAACCGAGGGCTATCGCTACAAGCATCGGTTACTACCGTTGCTGACTGATCCGCCAAAGTGTAACGCAGAAGGATTGACTCCATTAGGAATTAGCTTACTTAAGGAGCTAATGAAAGAGAAAATGATTATTGACATAGACCACATGTCTGCCCTTGCGAAAAGCGACGCTCTCGATGTGTTCGAAAAATACGACTATCCGCCTATTTCGAGTCACACTGGGCTTTTGGCCGTCACTAGCAATGATCGAAGCAATGAGGCGAATCTCGATGCACAGGAAATTGAACGTGTAAAACATCTGGGTGGGATGATTAATGTGATTTTATCTCCGGGGCAAAACCTTCAAGACACGTTAGAGTATCATGGACAGCAAGTCCCGGTTGTTAGACTTCAGTGCGGACTAAGCTCGCAAAATTTCGCCCAGCACTACTTGTATACGATCGAGAGAATGCAAAATCAGGCGGTTGGCCTAGGCACGGATTTCAACATCCTAGTCGAACCAGGTCCTCGCTTCGCGGGAAATTGCCAAGGCGGCGGCCCGACGCGGCCCCAAACTGCGCAAGTAAAATACCCATTCCCCGTTAGCGTCAAGGGCAGTCCCGCTGGGTTGGACAAAAGCACGATAGGGAGGCGCACTTTTGACATCAACCGCGACGGTGTGGCGCACGTCGGGATGTTGCCGGATCTCATAGAGGATTTGAAACAAGAAGGGGTACGGCCTCAAGACTTGGAACCGCTGTACGACTCGGCCGAGGGTTACATAAAGCTCTGGGAGCGGATAGAAGCTACAAACATTCACTGAGTTAGTCGACTCGTAAGGGCCGCAACGTTGAAAAAATCTCGGTTCAGACTATGTTCGAGTTGAACTAGGATCGTGTTCTTGGCGGCGTATTGAGAGGTCCGGAAAGTGCCGCTTCAGGCGCTTCCAGGTTGGTGCAGGTCCTTTCTGAATTTGTCGAGTATCGTGGAATCAGGCCGATCTTTGTGCGCCAAATAGTGCCGACTTCGACTAAGATATCTGGCTTTCGAAATCTTCGATCAGTCAGCCGCGCCTCAGAGAGGTCAGCATCCTAGTTCTATTCCAGGCAACTTATTAACGTTAAAAATGCGACTTGCGGGGGTTAAAAAGAGAGCAGGTCTTGATTTCGAGCTTGTAACGCGCGAAACCCTTCGTTCGCAGCGACGGCTCGAAACACCGTAGCCAAAACCGGCTGAAACCTTGCCGACAGAGGCCATTAAGTCTAGAAGGCGAGTTGAATCGGAGAGGAAAAACGGAAATCCCAGTTAAGTCCCGAATCGGTCCGCGCACCTGTCTCCGAACCCACGTCGGCCGGCTCTGGCGGACTGAGTAACCTCCAACTCGCCACAATGGCGATAGCTGCTGCCGGCACTGCCGCTAATCTCTACTACTGTCAGCCGCTCCTGAGTCAGATCGCTCGCAGCCTTCATATGACCGCGCGCGAGACAGCCGAATTCACTTCGCTCCACCATTCAGTCCATCGTGCTTCGCACTTTTTGGAGAATCGCTCGAAATCCGCGCGTGTGCGCGCGATTTGCGACTGCGCATGGACGGGCGAAAGGTCCGGCGTCACGCTCGCGCGACGTCTCATATTGGCTCTGCGGGGCTAGATTTCAGCCGTGGGCTTTTGGGTAGTACGGCTTGAGCAAGGGAAACATGCTGTTAGGTTTCGCGATGCCGAGTTTCAAGTGGTCGAGTGCGGCCTGATAGTCGGCTCCGGTTTCGGCGGCGATGGTGCGAGCTTCGGCGTCCAACTCGTGAGGCGTCATGCTCTTGAGGCGGAAATACTCTTCAAGCTGTCGCGCCTGCAACAAGGCCGGCGAACTGGTAGAGCGGTTCAGGGGGGGCCAGCTACCGCTCGACTCTCACAAGAGGATGCGCGAGCGTAGGGCGCAGTTCGAGGCCGCCGCGCTGGCGGCAGCGCGAGCTAAAGGCCGAGATCATCTAACCAAACGCGAGCGCGAGGAACTGCGCCGCCAGGCCGGCGATCACTTCCACGACCATCTAAGCGCGGGCGAACTGTGTGGACTCTGCCATGAAGTAATCGAACCAATCGAGGGGTTGTCATGATGAGTCTCATCATCGGAGCTGTGCTGGTGGTAGTCGTAGCCCTATGCTCAGCCCGAATGGTGCGGGACATGTCAGAAGCCAGGTCATCCTTGTCGGTGAAAAACCTACAGGGAATTGGACAGACGACCCGTCCCCACAAGCTGGAAGCAACGACGTCTTTGAGTTTCCATTGTAACGGGCAAATGAGTTGGCGATGTCTTCGGCAGGGTGGGGGGGCGCATCCTCGACTTGCTTGCGGATCGGTTGACTGGCCGCATAGCAGAGATGTCCCAATGTGAGGGTGTCGAGCGCGGAACGTCTTTCGTTACTTAGTCAACAACTCAAGTTGCCTGGCTAAGTTCATCGCGCGTGTAGCGTCAGCTACCTCATAACGGGATAGGATAAGCCGGCTAAGATCTTTGTCTGCTTGCTGCGCTTTAACAGCTTGCCGGAATGCGGCATCTCGTTCGGCCGTATTGGAATCTATCGCCACCAGCATGTCGGCGGCAACAACGGGAGACATATACGCGAGATTAGTTGGATCTTTTGCGGAGATTTTTACCGGCCGACTCATCTCTGCTGTCAAAAACTGTATGACACTAGCACGTGGTGCCTTGAGGCGCGCCCCAATTTGAATCAAGAACTGGCGCTCCGCCCAGTATATTGCCGGTAGTTTCTGGAGGCCGCTTTGAAGGTCCTTAAGAGCCTGATCAGGTGCCTCCTGTAGCAGCGCCGAGTCACGTGCCATTTCGCGAACCTCCGGCAGGTTGTCTTCACCCAAGCCGTAAGGAAAAAGCGTTGAAATGCGTACAAGCGCCAAGCCCGTCGTCGTTTGAGGGAACACAGCCTGCATATCGCTGTTCTTCTGACTCAGGCCGCGATCAGTAAAGATCTCCTCGTAGGGCTTCGGTGCAAGCTTAGTCGAGTCGACCACAGCGCCACGTGGCATCTCGGCCCGTTTGTCGATGGTCTTCTCTTGTGTGCCCGCCCACGCCGTCGCGAGGAACGGTGCGATCATCAATCCAAGCGCTGTTGCGGCTCCTAAAAGTTGATTTCTTCGCATATCATCAACTGCCTATGGAACCTTTAGTGTGTGGTACTCATCAATGAACCTGATTTGTTTTTTATCTGTAATGTCCCACACCGAGTTTACTGCATTCTTGGGATCTCCCTCCGGCCATACACCCACTGATGTCCAGCCCTCGGGTAGAGTGAGCTTCCTCGATGCAGGCCCTCTAGTATAGTTCCCGTTGGCGAGTTTCACGATGCTGACCCATCTATAGAAACCGCCATCCGGATCTATAGTATCGATTCCCTGGCTGACGTTGCTTCCAGAACGATCCGAGATCGGCATCACGCTGAACCCCCGGACGGTGATGCAATGCCCGCCAGTATTGCTTGTGAAGGTGATCTCGCTCGAATTTGAACCTGTTCGTTTTATATTGGCGGTCCAATAGTGGAGAGCTATTACAATAACTGCTCCAGCTTCCAAGTCAGCAATGAAAGTGGCATTGCTGATATCACTTGGATCGGCAAAACCCATACCGAAATCCTTACCGATGGCGGCCGGTGAAAAATCCTTTTCAACCTTCGTAATATAGTCTTCGTCGCCACCGGCGTTTGGCATCGTGTGCTGTTCAAGGGCCATATCAATCACTCGCTGAATATCAGTCAGTTCCATATGCAGCCGCGGATCGGGCACGAACGGAAAAATGGGTCCGATCTGGTTCATCAATCCAACCGACGCATTATATGCATCAGGTGTCTGCCCGGCATAGAACCTATTCGTCCATCCGCTTATGCTGGTACTGGCTGACTTGCTAGCTATCGCCCCCATAAGCGCCATCGCTTCGGCAGTGGGACAGCAAATCTCGGAGATCCCGTACGAACAGGACTCAGTCCACAGACTGTGGTCATCGCCAATCATCGGACCATAGGGAAGCCAAGACTGGTCGAAGGGATTATTGACGACTCCACATACAACGTTTGCCACGGGTCCGGTTTCGCGCTTGAAGGTGCTCGGAGATATATAGGCAGCAAAATTCGGGTTATTCTGGTCGTAGGATGGCATCTCAAACCAACAGGCCTTTTGATTCGTCCCCAGCATGAGCGAACACCTCGGATGACCCGCGTAGGCCGCCGAGGCAATTGTTACGACCAAGCACAGCAAACAGACGGCCCAATGCACCTTATGCCACACGTTCATGCTTCTCCGTCGTGTCTTCCGTGTTCCATTGTTGCAGCGTTGCCGAGCAGTTGGGAACAGGTTAGCGTTTCTCCCCAAGAACGGGCAGCCTCGAGCTCTTTCCTTGTACTTTGAAAGCGGTTCAAGTCTGTTCGTAGCAGTACAAACCGGTGGCAACCCTCCTTGAGTTATCGCTCTGACTCTATGAATCGAAGCCTCGTGTGAATCCAGGCCGTTATGTTCGTATACGTCAACTATTCCATCGTAGATCTGACTTAAGGTCTCGTGCCGCCTTCAAGTTGCCTCGCACTGTCGGTTAGCACAGAAATAGACTCGTCAGCAAGTCGGTGCGCAAATCTAGCGGCTCTCGGTTACAAAGTTCGAAAACAAGCTGTCGACAATGCGCATCAACTGGTAGGCGCGGGTTCCTCGAAGCTGTCCGACACAAGGCACAAATCCATCAGTTGTCCCCGAAGGTGCAGAAAACTAAGATTAATCAGTGCGCTTGCTTTTGCTAAAAGAGATGAGAATCTCGCACATTAGCCAAAAGAACCCACTTTGGAGATCACCGGTAAACAAGATGCCTAACTTGCCCGTTTTGCACCGAGAAAAACCGCCCGACGCTGATCTAGCCTCGAGGTGGGGATTGCTTGGATCCATACCGCCAGGATGGCTTCAATTGGGACTCGAGGTGAAATGAAGATGGTTGGTAAGACCCGATTCTCGATCTTGTTGCTAATGTGCATGGTCGGAGGTTCAAGAAGTGTACTCAGTCAGACCTCCGTTCTCCCTCCTGAGGCTGGGTCCTTGTTGACCAGCGCCAAGGCGATCAACGACCTACAGAAAGCTCGAGTTATCTTGCCAGGTAGTGCGCGGAGCGCCGGTCAATCCATCAGCGCGCAGGATTTCGCTCAGTTGCTGATGAGGACTGTGGGGATTGACGTCCGTAAGACGCTCAAATTGGCCACCACCACTCAGGAGTCGCCGGCACTTGCGGTACGAGCCGTGGAAGCACTGAATTTTTCTGCCAACACGAAGAGCTTTGCCGCCGCTGCGGCGCCGATCACGCGGGAGGACGCGGTGTTGACGGCGATGAATGCTGCCGCCTCGAAAGGGCTTCTGCGGGTTGGCGCTATCCCTGCGAAGTATCCGCCATTCGCCGACGACGCTGCTTTCGCAACACCGCGAGGCCGTAAACTCGCGCATCGAGCCGTCTTCCAAGGGCTGATCCGCGTTGGGCCGGATGACCTCTTCAATCCGCAAAAACCACTCACGTATGACGACGCAGCGTACTTGCTCGATGCAATCCGGCTTGCCAGTCGTGGTCCTGAAGAGGAGTGAGTCAACATGAACGTAGTCTTCCGATCCGCGCTGCTTGCCACCTATGCCCTCTCTACCGCACTGCTCTTGGGCTCTGGCGCGAATGCTGCGGAGGGAGCCATTCCTCCCGATGCTGCCCCTTTCCAATGGGTCTCAATCGGCCCAACCTTCATAGAACCGACTGGCGCAGACTACGATAAGATTGGCTCCTCGGGTCGCGTTTCGAACATCATTGTGCTCCCGAGCGGCATACTCGCGGCAACGGCGAACGGCGGAGTTTGGAAGCGCGATGCTGCTTCGGATGTCTGGTCCCCCATCACAGACACTCAACCCGATCTCGCGTTTGGTGCTGTCGCGGCTGCTCCATCGAATCCGAACATTATCTATGCCGGCACAGGGGAGGACCACGCATCCCTTGACTGCGGCTTCGGTGAAGACGTGTACAAGAGCACCGACGGCGGATCGACGTGGAGGACGTTGGCGCCGTTGCCGGGTCTCGCGCGTGCCGGTTGGATGCAAACCTCGTCAATCGTGATCGATCCCGCTGACGCGGACGTCGTTTGGTTGGGCGGAACTCTAGGCGTGTACAGGTCCGACAATGGGGGTCTCAGTTGGTCAACAATCATGGTGCCCGATGCTACGCTCCCCGACGGGACGTCCGCGGCTGCTCCGATCGTCGATCTTAAGCTCAATCCGTCGAATTCAAAAGTCGCATACTTCACCGACCGCCGTCACATCATGAAGTATGACCCGTCTGCCACACCAGCTCTCGTAGACGTCTCCGTTCCGGCGCCCACCAATTTCGAAAAGGACCATCCATATACCACGTACGCAATCGCGCTCGCGATCGCACCGTCGAACGGTAACGTCCTCTACGCCAGCTATGCCTTTACCGGCAACTTCAGCTACGGTTGCCTCGCCGGCCTGTTTAAAAGCACGAATGGTGGAATCAAATGGCAACAGATTGAGGTACCCGCAACCAGTGACTATCTTTCTGACGCGTACTTTTACCGTGACGATTCAACGGGGTGCCAGGGCTGGTATGATAACGTCCTCACTGTAGATCCTCTGGATCCTAATCATTTAGTTGCCGCGGGGGTTGCGGTCGCCGACTTTGCTGTTAATTCTGTTACGAGCCCAACACAGCGTAACCTCTCCGACATTTCTCGGGTCCATCCTGACCATCATGCGCTTGCGTTCGATACAGCGGGCAATCTATATGACGGCAGCGACGGTGGCGTCTGGTACTTCCCACACTCGGCTTTCTCATCAGGCAGCACTGAGACGGGCCAAAATCTCAGTCGCGGTCTTAGCGTAACCCAGTTTTCGAGCGGAGGGTCGTGGTTGCCCGACGGATCGTTCTTTGCCGGTTCGCAGGATAACGGCACGGAACTGTATTCGCTTGGAACTGGCGGTTGGACGTGGAAACGCCTTGCTATGGGTGACGGCGGTTACACCGCGGCCGATCCGCGAAACAGCAACATCCTTTACCACGAGTACTACGAGGGACAGATAGAACGCTCAGAAAACCATGGCGCGACTTGGACCGGTATCGCGCCGCCCTTTAACGGGCAGGATGTGTCTTGGGTGATGCCCTTCGTTATGGATCCAAGTAACGCGCGGCGGATGTATGCGGGCGCCGACCAAGTCTTTGTAAGTACGACGGGCGGTGTGCCCACCATTAGTGCTCCGGGCTGGAATACAGCTCTGACACAAGGGTTCACAGCCATAACGTCGATAGACGAGAAACCTGGAGGAGATGAACTCGTGGTAGGTGACTCTCAAGGTAAGGTCGCTTACACTTTTGACAGCGGTACAAAATGGCATTACCTGCAATTCTCGGGGCCGATCAGGGTCGCAAAGGTCGATCCTTTCGCGGCCGGAACGATCCTCGTCGGGTACCTTGATCAAACCCATCCGTTCACAGGGCATCTGACTCGAATCACGGGTGCCAATACCTCGACGCCGGTGCAGGCTAATTGGGACTTAGGCATTGGAGCGCCGATCGACTCGTTGCTCTTGACGCGCGCCGTCATTTTCGCCGGAACGGATCGCGGTGTATACATTCGCAAACGGGTCGACGACTCATGGTCGCATCAGACTTCAACGCAAGGAGCCCCAGCGGTTCCGTCCGTGCCTGTGGTTGACCTTAAGCTGCTAGCCCCGTCCTCGGGCGGTGGAACAACTGGTATTATTGTCGCTCTCACCCATGGACGCGGCGCCTGGCGCTCGAATGATATCAAGTATTTGCTAAAGTAGCAGATATCTGCGAGTAGCTAGGATGCGAGGTGTCACGATAGGAGCGGGCGACAAGTGCCAACGGATTGATTTCAAATGTGCATTTCCAATAAGCGTGAACACTCCGCCGAGGATTTTGGCTTAGATCGTAATGCAACTTCGGACGACGGCTGTGAGGCAAGGAAAGGTTAGGGCCGCGTCGACGAGGCCTCGAGCCTCGAACGAGCCGCGCAACGTAATTCCGCCGGGTGGGAAGCGGAGATCACGATCGCTGTCGAGATCATCTTCCCGACCTGGCTGCTGCTCAGATGCCTGGACCGCGTCGGACGCGAGGCGCCGAATACACGCATCGAGGTGATCGAGACGGTGCTCGGCGGCGCGCCTGAGGCGCTGCTCGAGCACAGGGTGGACCTCGCGCTTACCCCGCGTGTCCCCCCGGGGTTCAGCGGTGAGTCGCTGATGCGGCTCGCCTTCGTGCCGGCCGCTCATCCGAATCATCCGCTGTTTCGGCTCGGTCGGCGCCTCACGCTCAAAGATCTTCGCAAGCACCGGAACCTCACCGTGCGCGACACCAGCGTCAAGCGCGACAAGCGCAGCAGCTTTCTCGAGGCCGAGCAGCGCTGGACCGTCGGCCACATGGCGACGTCGCTCCAGGCCGCGCGCATGGGCTTCGGCTTCGCCTGGTACCCGGAGGAGAAAATCCGCGAGGAGATCGCGGCTGGCGAGCTGAAGGTGCTGCCGCTCGAGGACGGGGGTGACGCTTTCGCCGAGATTTACCTCGTGCTCGCCGATCCCGAGGGCGCGGGGCCTGGTGTAAGACGGCTGGCGGAGATTCTCAAGAAGGACGTGCGGAGCCAATGTACAAACTCACCCCGCGAAGGTACGCGGACGACGAAGCGCTCGAGGTTGCCAACGGTCTTGACTCGAAGGTGAGAACATAATTTACCAACGCCGCCGGTTGATATTTCTGCACGCCTCGCTCGCAAAGTTCGGGTACGGTAAGTCACTCGCGCACCGCCAATTCAGCTGTTAAAGCGTTAAGCAAGACGCCGCCGGACGTCATCAACGCGGACGAGAATGCCGTTGCCACGCTCTAAGATTCGATTCGTTCGATTAGGCGGAACCGCTCGCAATAGAGCAGCATGTCGGGGGAGTACGTGCCGTGCCTCTCGAAATAGCGTTGGTGCGCCGTCCTCCAGTACGTCAACGTGCGATCACCTTCGCCTTCATCAAACGCAAACGCTTCGTCGATCTCGCTGAACCGCCTTTGGGTCAATTCCACTGTTTCAAGAACCGCCCTAGGGATGCCCGCTCCGTCAAGCATCACCATGCGCTTCCCCACACTCGTGATGGGTCCAGCGCTGACGGCCCAACACGTGGCGCGCTTTCGTCCCGCCAAGACCAGGTCGGCGAGTTCGTCGGCCAGCGCCGGGCTATCTCCGAATGAGAACCGATCAAGGGCACGCCAGTTCATATTGTCTCGTCGAGCGAGGCTCGCGGATCGAGGCGCAACTTGACCGACATCTTTCATGCCCAGATCTCGGCGATATGCATCGCCAGAGATTCGCCTCCCAATGGCAAACACGCAGTAGTCGCGGCGCGGCGTGTCGATCTCGAGCGATTGGGCACCGGGT
>Ga0185299_10000855_pt1 | contig 70764 bp, 54 predicted proteins | sample PaiPotPPA55metaG_FD_128002 | JGI IMG/M metagenome (GOLD analysis project Ga0185299, IMG submission 128002) | Iron sulfur acid spring bacterial and archeal communities from Banff, Canada, to study Microbial Dark Matter (Phase II) - Paint Pots PPA... ...
TCGCGCAGGCAAAACCTGCGAGACGTCTCGCAATGCTCGCACTGTTGGTAAGGGTGAAAAGGTGGGGTAAGAGCCCACCGCCTCGCTAGCGATAGCGAGGGCACGGAAAACCCCGCGTGGTGCAAGGTCAAATAGGAGGGGAGAGCTGGCCCGGCTCATTGAGTGCCGTTCCTGCAAAGGAGCGTACTCCATTTTACGGGGCGCAAGCCGCGTGAATCGAAAACCCTCGGGTAGGCTGCTGGAGTCCCGGTGCGAACCGGGACCTAGAGGAATGATTGCCGCGGTTTGCAGCGCACCATGCGCGTTGCAACGCCGCACAGAATCCGGCTTACAGGCCCGTCCGCTATTTTAATAACTACAGAGAGTGTTGGCGCAGTTCTACCATAGAAGTTGTCTGCTTTGGCTAATCCCACCATCCCGTTTTCAATTTTGTTGAACTGAAATATTTCGACGTGGCTACGGCGACGACAGGTCAGGATGCGCACATTGGAGCCGGCGGCCAACTGCAATCCAGTTTCAGGGATTTGGTTTGCCGAACACCGCCGCATCACTTGGGAATCAAAAAAAGTAGGTTGAATAATCCTGCCTGCAATCGGAAATTCCTGTAATACATTTTAGATGATAGGCATCACGCCATCCGCATAGGCCGAGACTGTATCTGGCGAAAGTGCAGTAGTGACAGCGCGAATGGTGAATACGGTATTCACCCTATTCACAAAGTGACACGAGATACATAGCCTGCTCTAGTTGCCTGCTTCCGTAGGACGAACGACAAAGCAGTTCCCCGCCCACCAAAAATCTGGAAGGAGGACGCGTCCTTGTGTCCAACTATTTCAGCGCTGTTGCCTAACAGCGCTGTCCCCTCGAACTGGAAACCAAGAACGATATTTCTGGTGGCTATGTCTTTTGCCCTTGTCTTTCCTGCCTCAGCGTCAACTCCCTCTTCCGGCACTCTAAGTCCTGTTAACGGCTCTTCGACAACTTGGGCGGGCAGCGGGATCGCTGGAGCTACTACAGATGAAACTACCTGCGTCGACGGAACCGATTGCGACGTATTTACCGTCACTCTTACAGGTACTCCGAGCAATTACCAAGGTCTCGTTCTTTCGATCAAGATCACTCATTCCAACAGTCTCAATGACTACGATTTCTACGTCCATAAGGGCGATCTGAGTGGCCCAGTAATCGCCAGCGCTACAGCTGGCATTCCCGAAACTGTTGAATCTGCGGTCATCGACCCCACGGTTTCCGGCACTGGCCTGTATACCGTGCATATCGTCGATTCCACCGTAGCTCCCGGCGATCCCTACAGCGGCGTAGCCACAATCACTACTCCGCCTACTGACTCGCTGGCACACGGCACGGCGCCGACTTACGCGAACTACCAATCACCGCCTGGCCTGGGAGACAGTTCTGGCGAGCCTTCGATTGGCGCGAACTTGAATTCCGGCCGCATCATGACGCAAGCCCTTCTTGACACCTTGCAGGTCACTTTTAACACCAGCACTTCGCCCGCTACCGCAACTTGGCTCCTGAAAGATGGTCCGAACACTAATATCATCACTTTGGACCCTATCCTCTTCACGGATTCTCAGACGGGCCGCACCGTCGTCTCGCAATTATTTGGAACCACGAGTCTGTCCGCGTTCACCGATAACGATGGTGCGACTTACACCGTAAGTCAGGGTGGGGGCATCGCCTCTGGGGTCGATCACGAGACTGTTGGCGGTGGGCCGTTCCGTCTATGTACTGCGGACCAGTTGCTCACCACTCCGGTACCCTGCGCGCAGTTAGCGGCGCGCGGCCCGCTTACCCAATATCCGCACGCCGTCTACTACGCCTCCCAGGATATTGGCGATGCGGAAATGGCGCTCAGTCAGGACGGCGGCCTGACCTACGAAGCCGCGCACCCCATGTACACCTTGGTGGAGTGCGGCGGCTTGCACGGCCACATCAAAGTCGGAAAGAGCGGCATCGTTTACGTCCCCAATAAAAGTTGCGGAAGCACGCAAGGTTTGATCGTCTCCATGGATAACGGAATCACTTTCACAGTGCAGCCCGTTACCACCAGCACCTCAGGCACGAGCGACCCGTCCGTCGGAATCGGCGCCAAGGGACGCGTTTACTTTGGCTATATTGGCGGCGACGGCCATCCGCACATTACCATTTCTGACGACCAGGGCCGCTCCTGGCACTACGATCTCGATGTCGGTGTACCCGCGGCAATTCGCAATGCCGCGTTTCCAGAAGTCGTCGCTGGCGACAATGATCGTGCATCTTTCTTCTTTCTCGGGACGCCGTCCGCAGGCGACGCCACCGGTGCCGATACCGGCACGCCATTTAATGGCGTGTGGCATGGCTATGTAGCTACCACGTACGACGGCGGCAAGAATTGGTTCACTGTGGACGCTACGCCGACCGATCCCGTACAACTCGGCGTCATCTGTACGCAAGGAACTACTTGCCCCGCCGGTACGCGAAACCTCCTGGACTTCAATGACATCACCGTCGACCAGGTCGGCCGCGTCTTTGCCGCGTACACCGATGGATGCATAACGGCTGCTTGCATCGCCGAGGGTAACAACTCCACCGCATCTCACACACGTCTGAATAACGATCAGGCCACTAAGGCCACCATCATTCGCCAGTCAACCGGCAAGGGTCTCTTCAAGAGCCAGGATTCGACTCCATTACGACCCTGACCGATTGCTGACTCCAAAGGCGGCACCGTTTTTGTGATCGCGGCTTTGTAGCTCGCGGCTTTAGCCGCGACACTCTTTGCCTTTTGAAGTTGGGTGGCCCATCCTTGCGCCTTTTGCAAGGGTGGGGCTTTTTCTCAGCATTCTTTAGCCTGCCTGCCGCAGGTAGGCCGCGACAACAGAATTGCCCGGCTGGTTGGGCTATTTAGCCCTTGAAGGCTGCAACCAGAACTTGAAAACTGCGCCGCCTTAGCGAGTGCAAACGACCTTGTCGATAAAAAGATGAGAAGAGCCACATTGCTTGCATTCCTGGTCCTTAGCCTTTCCACCTTTGCTGTCGGCAAACAACCTCCTCCTCCCCAGATTCTCGGCCTCCGCCTGGGCATGTCGTATATCAAGGCCCACGCGCGCCTCACCGAAATCGGCCAATTCAAGTCAGAGGATGAAGGCCAGCAAGTTTGGACGCTTACCCACGACAAGCACTACCAATACATCATCATTGGATTCGATCGCGACCGCAACATACGCTACGTCACCGTTCTCGCGCGCCCCGATGGTCAGCCAGTCAATTACACAGATGTGGGAAATCTCGCCGACGCAACGCGCTCCGGCGGTCAAGGCAATCTACGTTACACCTGGAAAGCAAATGACAAGAAAGGCAGCTTCGAATATCTGGCCATTGCAAAAGGGAAAGACCCTCGCTACCTGAATCATTATTCTATCAAGCGCTTGGGAGTCGCGAACGACGAGGACGAAAGATAATTGAGACAGGGGTCGTTTGCCAACGTGCGCCCTGTGCCTCGCTAAACTAATACCGTCCGCAAAATAAGATTAGGTTGTTTCTTCCGACAGACTGAGCAGTCGGTCCCTGTCCCGGCTTTGGTCTGCTGGTTAAATTTCCTTGACCGGTGAGGCTTTTTTATTTCACTGCCCCTCAGCTAGATTTAACGCTATGTTGCTGCTCCCTAGTTTAGAGTATCTACCCAAACGAACTGTAAGACTTCCATGGAAAATATGCGAAGCACTCATTTCTCGGTTGTGGCTGGCGTGCTGTTGATCTTGATGGCGGTGCTGGCCGGCGGTGCGGCGTTGCGTGAGTCTGTCACGGTCGATGAGGTGGCGCACATCGGCGCCGGACTAAGCTATTTGCAGCGGCTTGATTTGCGGTTTAATGAAGAACACCCTCCACTGCCCAAGGTGCTGGCAGCGTTGCCCCTCGTGTTGCGCGGGACGCACGCGGATTATTCCCACATCTCGTGGACTTTCAGCGATGCGTTTTTCCCAGCGTATCTGGGGCAATGGGTCTTCGGTGAATGGGTTCTGACCAAGTGGAACGATCCTGTAAGCACGCTGGCGTGGGCGCGTGCGCCGATGCTGGTGGTAGCGCTGATCCTGGGTTGGGTTTTGTTCGCATATGCGCGAAAGCTGGGCGGTGACTGGGCCGGGCTGCTTTGTCTCGGCGTCTATGTCAGTACGCCAGCCTTCATCGCTTTTGCCCCTCTTGTGCATACCGATTTGGCGGTCACACTGTTTTCCTTGCTGACGTTGTGGCGTTTTGCGGAGATTTGGCAAAACCCTACGCGAAAGAACGCCCTCCTTTTCTCTTTGTGTCTTGCGGCTGCACTTCTTTCGAAGTTCACAGCCGGTATTTTATTTTTTGCGTTTGTGACTTTCGCTTTGAGCACGCGTTGGCGCGCTGTCAATGGCCAGCCCATTCCCAAAGATGAGTTGCGTGCGTGGCGACGGCTTCGCTGGCGGTTCACCCTGCAGGGAATTCTGTGGGCTGCAATTATCGTTTACCTCTTCTATTTCATATTTTCCATGAATCAGCCGACGACTGCGCTTGACCGTCTTGGCCAGGGCGCAGCCACGGAACCTCTGCGCCGATTACTTATGCCGCCATGGTTGTATCTGCGCGCCGTGTTCCTGGTGCTGATTACCGCAAGCCGCCCGACATATATTCTGGGCCATGGCTACCCGCACGGTGTGTGGTTTTACTTTCCGGTTTTGTTCTTGTTTAAATCCGCTTTGGGATTTCTCGGACTGCTAGCACTGACGCTTAGCCTTGCGTTGACTCAGAAGCGACGCGATGAAGCGAATACGCCGGCAATTCCCAATGAATTCGCAATTCATTGGCGCGTGTTGTGGGTATCTCTAATTGTTTTTACGGATTTTTGTTTATTGAGCCGCCTGGACATCAGTATTCGCCACTTCAGCATTCCGCTCGTGTTACTCATTCTTTTGCTGGCCCTGCTGCCGCGGATGATCGAACGGCTTCAGCACTCTGCACCTAAAGGCGCATGGTTTGTAGCTGCGCTGGCCGCGGTTCTAACTTTGAGTTGCCTGTTCACAGCGGTACGCGCATACCCATATTATTTCCCGTACCTCAATGCGCTAAGTTTCGGCCGACCGGGCTATGTGTTGGTCAACGATTCCAATCTGGACTGGAATCAGTCGCTCCCGGAAGTGAAAGTTTTCGCCGAGCAGCACGGTCTGCAAAGCATTGATCTGGATGAGTATGGATTTACCGACCCGCGTGTCGATGTGCCGCAGGCGAAGATCTGGGATTGCCAGCGGGTGACGGCTGCGGATGCCGGGCAGTGGGCGGCGCTCTCGGTAAACATGATCATGGATGGACACAACTGCAAATGGTTGCTGCAGTATGCGCCTCAACCATTTGCTGGCGGCAGCATGTATGCGGTTCACTTACCCGATCGCATTCCTGAAGCGGGCAGCCCTGGCGGGCCGCCCTTCCCATCCGAGTTCCGCGAATTTGGCGGGGCGCCCTTCGATTTACGGAGTTTTTTTCTGAACATCATTCAACATCCAGAGAAAATGCCGCAAGCCATGGAAGAGATGCAAGCCAGGTTTAAAGCTGCGTACCAACCGCAATCGAGCCCTACGAAGCCCTAATCTGCGTTGCGATACGTGGCTGCAATATGTTCAGTAGCAAGTTCAGGGCTCTGGGGACCCGAGCCTAAAATTTCGACGCTGCCCAGTTGTCGCGGCCCATCGCTCCAACGTTCACGAAGCATGCGGTTGAGCGGCTCGGAGAAAAAACGCGCGACGAGGTCTCCGGCTGCCGCTGCACCGGCAATGGTAGCGACAAAGAGCAACGGCACAGACCAGAGCGGACTCCCGGATTTCACAAAGATTGCGAAAAATCCGAAAACGACGAACATGTGAGTCAAATACACTTCGTAACTGCGTTGGCCGAGCTGCAGTAGAGGCGCAAGCAGGCGAGGACCTTTCCACTGTGTTTGCGCGGCGGCAATGATAATCAGGCAACTTCCTAGCGCGATGATGGTCATGTCCAGTCCGGAATTTGCGATAAGCGGCACATAGATTAGCCGCAAGCCGACGAGGATGGATGCGATCAGCGCTGCCCCCGCTGCGGCAAAGGCACGCAACGCGATGCGCGAGAAGCGAACGCGGCCGACCAGCAGCGCGGTGAGACAACCGAGAGCGATGGCATCCATACCGCCCAGATACGACTGCTCCGACCATATGTCATTTCCGCTCGCAAATATGGTGCGAGCGAATGGCCCCAACGCGACGAAGCATAGAAGAATGACGGGGAAAAAATTTCTACGGCTGAAGAACAGCGCCACGATTGGGAAAAACAGGTAAAACATTTCTTCCACGGACAGCGACCACAGCACGCCCCAATTCGCGGGAAGCCATCCACGATGTGCCTGCAAGACATTGACGTGGAGCGTTAAAGCGCCCAGCAGTGCGCGGCCAATGCCGCCCGTTTTTTCGGAAACAACGAATGGCGAGATATTTGCGTAGTGCAAAAGGGTCATCACCGCAAGCAGCGCCAGGAGCAACGGTGCGATGCGTGCTACGCGCAGCAGATAAAAGTCCCGCACACTGATATTCGAGAGCGCGCCCCAACGTCGCAGCGCTGTAGACGTAATCAAGAAGCCTGACACGGCAAAAAATATCTGCACGCCAAATTGTCCGTCCCAGACCAGAGATGCAATCAGCGGTTTGGAAATGTTGGAGGTATATGGAATGCCAGCGATGGCCAGGCGCATGTGCACATGGTTCAGCACCACGAACAGAATGGCCAGTCCACGCAGCACGTCCACGCCATCGAGTCTGTTGGAATTTCGACGTGAGCTTTGCGTTGGTAAGGACGCCGCCGGAGGAGCGGGAGCGAGAGTTTGCGGGGCCATCATCGCGCAATTTAGCGTAGCACCGCTCTAGTGCGTTAGCTCTGCCCCAGAATTACATCGGTGTGCCGAATTACACCTGTATGCGAGGAGAGCGATACGAAGCTCGCGGCGATAGGGAACCGGGACGTCCTTTAGGATTCCGACCAGACAGCCAACTCGTTACCGTTCGGGTCTATGAAATGAAAGCGGCGGCCGCCTGGAAATGAGAACGCTTCTTTGGAAATTTTGCCGCCAGCCTTCCGAACCGTTTGCTCCATCGCCGCCAGGTCGTGGGCGTAAATCACAATTAACGCGCCTCCCTGTATGGCCTGGCGTGCCTTGCTAAAACCGCCGGAAAGACGACCGTCTTCGAAACTCGTATAATCGGGCCCGTAATCCGTGAACTTCCAGCCGAACACTTCTCCATAAAACAACTTGGTCCGGGCGATATCCGCCCCTGGAAATTCGATGTAATCCATGCGCCCATCATTCGATTTTGCCGGCATAGTATTTCTCCTCACGCGAATCAACGCGGCTGGAATGGAATCAAGCCTCGGTGCAATCTGGCAACAGAATTATTCCCGTACTCTGGCGACGGAGAAAGCCCCCATCAGCGGGTTTGTAGGTACGGGTTCGGATTCACAGATTCCCCTAGCAAAGAAAAATCTAGGGCTTGGCTTGGCTGGCTGCTGAGTGCGGGCTGCCGAACCCGATTTCGAGCGGCGTATCTTTGGGGAAGATCACTTCGTGGCCGCGTGAAAGGAAATTGGTGTACACCGAGGAGGACGCGCCGTACACGCCCAACGCGATCGAAACTGGTTGAGATTTTGCGCCCAAACTAATTAGCGCCCCTACTAGCCGGAAGCCAGAGCCGCCCGCCGCGGTGCGCACGCCAGGGTCGCCTGCATTGTCAACTGTGCCATGCTCGGAATCTGTGTGCGATGCAGCAGCGGCGAGTAGAATCGCTACGCCGGTTGAGAGATACCGTGTCTTGCTGTCGGTGGTGCGCGCGCCGCCTTCTTCGTCCAGCACCATGTGGTCGCGGCGATCCACTTCTACGCCTTCGATATTGCCAGTCATGCGCAGATTGCCGCGGTGGGTGAGTTCCGGGCGCGATTCATTCTTAGGGGTTTGTACAACGGGCTGGGGAGGAGTCGTCTCGGCAGCCGCGCGTTCCGCTTCGGCAGGAATTTCGATGCGCTCGAAGATCAGCCGCAGCTCACCGTTGTGATGAAACTTGTGGGCGGCCTTGGCTTGCACGACTTGGCCGAGGATGCGACTGTTCACCGGCAAAATCAACTGGTGCGTGGGCGAATAGAGCGGTTCGGTCAAAACGGCCTCAACGCGAGTGCCACGCGTCGCGGTAGCGGAACTGACTTCGCCGGTGAGGCGCGCCTTCAACGTGGTGTTGGGAGGCAAAGCGCTAGCCAGAGCGGTGAAATCGCCGGAAGTTCGCTGGATTTCTCCAAACGAAAGCGCGCTGTCGAGGTCGGCATTAAATCGCGTCCCAGGCTCGATGTACTGGTGGCGATAAGGCGATTGCGCCACAATGTAGCGCTTCAAGCGGTCCATTTTGCCCGGCGCAGAGACCTCTTCCCAGGATTTGTGCACTTCGTCTTTGGCTTCTTGAATCTTGCCTTTGACCTCCTGCTTGCCTGCGTCAGTGGCGCGTTCCGCAGCGCTTTTCTGTTTTTGCGCGGAGGGGCTCACCAGATGCACGACCTCCGCTGTGCCGGCCGAAACGGTGGTCGCCACCGGAAGTTGCCGGCCGTCCGGAAGCGTGACGGTGTCGAACGACACTTCATATTTGTGAAATGGAGAAAAGTCGCCATTGGCGTACGACATCGTTCGCCGAACGCCCGGCACACTGTCGACTTTTATAACGTGACCGGTAGCAATACTACCCGCGGGAATGACCGGCTGATCGAAAGCGTAAACGGTCTCGACGACTTTCCCGTGCACAGCATCGCCGGGATGGGAAATACGAGTGCGCTGATCGAGCGCGATGCGCAGCGTCGACCCTTGCGGTACGACCAGATCGATTTTCGCGGTGGGTTTTGCAAGCGCCTCCGATACTCCTGCAGCCCCCGCATCGTTTTCATTTTTAGCCAACGCAGGCACGCACATGGAAGGCTGCGCGTCCGGTGCCGGTGCTTCGAGGCAACCGCCATTTTGCTCTTGAGTAGCCGATGGCGATTCACTGGAGTTTGTCTGCGCCGAAAGTATTGCCGGCAGTAACGCCAAAAAGAAGATGGAATACACCATACGACAGGGCCAAGGCATCAATGTTTCCTTAAAGCATCTTCGGCGGGAGAAAATGCGATTGCAATTACTATACTTGCTGAAATAACAACATAACCCGGTACGAACGCTTTGTCTACCTGCGTGCACAAGTGGACGCTAAAGCCTATTGATGCGGTTTGTTAGACGAAAAGTTGCCGCGGACCGAATAAGTTTTCGTGGGTCTGGAAATGCGTGCCTGTTAATGCCGGGCCCAAAGCCTTTCGCGCCTTAGATATTAAAATTACTTGCCGGGCTTTTTCGCGGCATCTTGCGATTTCTGGTGTGCATCCTGGGACGCCTGATGCGCTCTCAAAGACATCTCCATGGCTTGCTTGGATAGTTCGTGCCCGGTCAGGTGATCTTCTTTTCCATGATGCACCGCGGCAGCGCGATGCGCGTGCGCGGCCAGCTCGTGAAATTCGGCGGCGCGTTGATGAGAATCGTTTGGCATGATGATCCTTTTTAGCACAGGCTAAGCGATGTGCTTGTAGATTTTAGGAGTTGGGCGTGCCGTGCGGCTGTACTGTATTGAACGCGGCCCGATACGTTCCGATACGTGCAGCCACGCATTCGTAGCGCGCGAACAAGGTGTCGCGATTCTTGAGCCGGTGAGTTACATCGGTTGACGTGCATTGGTGACTTACAGATGGTCATTTTGGTGATGGGCATCGAAGGGACGGGCAAGACCACCGTGGGAAAGCTCTTGGCCGAGCGCCTGCACTGGGAGTTTGCCGACGCTGATGATTTTCATTCCGCTGCCAATAAAGAAAAAATGAAACAGGGGATCGCACTCAGCGATGCGGACCGCGCGCCCTGGCTCGCAGCCATCCGGGCGCAGATCTGGCGCTGGATTGCGGCGAAGAAAAACGGAGTGATCACTTGCTCCGCGCTGAAACAAAGCTATCGCGATGAGTTGTTGTCCCCGCCAGACGGCATAGAGGGCAGCGCAGATGAAATCAAAACGGTGTACCTGCACGGCACCTACGCGTTGATTGCCGAGCGTTTGCGCCAGCGTCATGGACACTTCGCCGGCGAAGCCCTGCTAGCCAGCCAGTTCGCAACTCTGGACGAACCGCGTGACGCGATCAGCATCGACATCGACCAGACGCCGGATCAAATCGTCGATGAAGTCATGCGACGCCTGAATCTCGCATAACGTATTCGACCGAATCCTTGAGAAAGCGAACCTGGGGCACCCTCCTTTGACGTTGTGTCCGCTCTTTCGATGGAGCGCGCAGCTGATTGTCTAAGGGCCGAGAGGAAACCCAAGACCCAGGCTAAAAATCGAGCCTGGGGGCACCCTTCGCGTGATTTCGATTGGTGGAGACCGTTTGGAGGGATAGAAGACGCTCGAAATTTTCGGGTTTGTGGCAAAGTAAATTGTAATGCCCTTGACAGAGACCCCAGGTTCCGCCGGCCTCGCGGTGTTCGGTTTCCAGAATTTTCGCCTCTTCCAGGCTGCACGCTTCTGCATGGTTCTCGCATTGGAAATGCAATCCGTGGCGGTGGGCTGGCAGATTTATGAAATAACGCACCGCGCATTGGATCTGGGCTACGTCGGTCTTGCGCAATTTTTGCCCGGTATTTTACTTTTTTTGGTTTCCGGCCATGTGGTCGACAAATTTGATCGCCGCACCATCCTGGTGTTGTGTTATTGCGGTTACGCGTTGTGCTCTACTCTGTTGCTGGTGGTGGCGCTGCGGGCCGGCAAATCAGTCACGTTGATTTATTGCATTTTGGTTTTTATCGGGGTGGTTCGATCGTTTAATGCCCCGGTGAGCCGCGCCATCCTTCCGCAACTTGTGCCGGAGCACCATTTTCCCAGCGCCGTTGCGTGGGCCTCCAGCGTGTACCAAGCCGCCACAATTTTGGGTCCCGCGGCCGGCGGCGTCACGTACGCGGCATTTCACGGCCCTGCCTTCGTATACGCTGCCTCTGCAGCAGCATCCAGCGTCGCCGTGTTGGCCACCATGCAAATCAAGACCGCGCCGAAAACACGAAACCGTGAGCCCGTTAACGTCGATTCAATGCTCGCGGGGTTCAGGTATATCTGGCAGGAGAAATTAATTTTTGGATCGATTTCCTTGGATCTTTTTGCCGTGCTGCTCGGCGGAGCCGTGGCGCTACTCCCGGTTTACGCCCGCGAAATACTGAGGACCGGGCCGTGGGGCCTTGGCCTGCTGCGCAGCGCGCCGGCAATAGGAGCAGCGGCGATGGCGCTGATTCTGGCGTACCGACCCATGCGGCGAAATGCCGGACGAACAATGTTGTGGTGTGTTGCGGGATTCGGAGCCTTCACAGTGTTGTTTGGAATCTCGCACAACCTGGTTCTATCGTTGATCGCCTTGGTTTTCGTCGGCGCCACCGACATGGTGAGCGTCATCGTGCGCGGCACGTTGATTCAAGTAGCTACGCCTGACGAGATGCGCGGCCGCGTGAACGCGGTAGATATGATTTTCATCGGCGCGTCCAATGAGTTTGGGCAATTTGAGTCAGGATTAACCGCGCACTGGTTCGGCACCGTACCAGCCGTGGTATTAGGCGGAATCGGCACGTTGGTGGTCACCGCGCTGTGGGCCTGGCGGTTTCCGGAGCTGCGAAACGCCGACCGCTTAACAGACTTGCGCCGCGATCCGCGTGGCGTTCGCGCAGGTTAGCGCGTCAATAGAGGAAGCGGAAGAGAGATCCCTCCGCTGCGCGGCCCGACTCCTTCGCAGGAGCGAAGGAGAAGCAAAAGCGTCGGCCCGCTTCGGTCGGGATGGCAGTTTTTTGCTTGATTCAGCGCGTCAAGGTTAGCGCGTCGGCGGTACCACCACAGGGGGCTTAGCGGGAATCACCGGTGTCGCGGACGGCTCGCTACTCAGCAGCGCGGTTTTCACAGCGGGCGAAATTTTATCGGCGTTTTTCACCAGCACGGTCACCTGCCAGATCTGTGGCTCGGTCAGCTTGCCTTTGAATCCGGGCATGCCCGTCATGCGGATACCATTTTCCGCTTTCCAATAAGTTTCCCAGGCTTCGTCATCCGTGACGCCCTTACCTTTAAAAAGCTGCGGAGGGTCGGGGGCCATGCCTTCCGCGATGTTGGTCTTGGGTTGGTCTGGCAAGCCGTGGCATACCGCGCAATTCTCTTTGTACACTTGGGCTCCGGGCATGTAACTCGCTTCATTCTCGGGCACCTGCGGCTCCGGATGGGGCAATTTCTTCAGGTACGCGTTCAGCCCCAATTTCGCGATAGTTCTTTCAAAGGGCATGGGCGCAGCGGTAACGGCTACGGGCGCGCTGCCAGTTGAAAAATACAGGTATACGCCGACCATAACGAGCACAACTCCGAGCAAAATTCCTACGATGAGGGCTCTGAACATTTTTTCTCCCGGTAGTTTTATTTCGTTCTAATCCTTAATCTGGAATCTGGACGCAAATCCGTAATTTCAGGCAAATATGTCGATCTAGTTTCGCGTTAGTCTACGATTAACGCTTCAATTCTGCACCTTCGAAATTGGGAATACGCAAAATCGGGAAAAGTGATGCTTTGAGAGCCCCGAAAGCTCAGGTGTTTGAGTAACCTTTTCAGGTTAAGAACCGTCTTATCTAGTGGTGGAGCATGTTTTTGCGATACTCTGCGGTATCGCCCCCCGGAAGTCTGCGGTTGCGTGAAAGTTTCTCTCAGGATACTTTCCAAATTTTGGGAAATTGAGTTCTTCAGGAGTGCGTTGAATGGCCCATCTGGAATCCGTGGACCTGCCTAAGCCCGTTGCCAGGGAACCCGTCCCCGATGAAGAGGCGGCTCGCCGGCCGGTGAAAAGCCGCTGGTGGATTTGGCTTTTGGTCCTCGGACTGGTGGCTGTGGGAATCTGGTATTACCGTGGTGGGCATTCCAAGACCCAGGCAGAAAATTCAAATGCAAATGCCCCAGGTGCTCCCGGCGGATATGGCCAAAATGGCGCAGCCGGCTTCAATCCCATTGTTCCGGTAGTGGTGGCCACCGCGCAGCACGGTGACGTACCGATTTATTTTACGGGGTTGGGCACCGTGACGGCCTTCAACACCGTAACCGTGCATAGCCGCGTAGATGGTCAATTAGTCAGCGTGGCTTTTCAGGAAGGGCAATTTGTACATCAAGGGGATCTGCTAGCCCAGATTGATCCGCGACCCTTCCAGGTAGTCCTGGAACAGGCGGAGGGCGCCTTGGCGAAAGACCAGGCGCAGCGCAAAGACGCTGAAGCCAATTTTGAACGCTTCAAACTGTTGTATGCCGAAGGGGTAATCCCCAAGCAGCAAATGGATACACAGCAAGCGCAGGTGGGTCAGTTTGACGGGGCCATCAAGACTGATCAGGCCATGATTGATAGCGCAAAATTACAGTTGTCGTTCACTCATATTACTGCGCCCATCAGTGGGAGAATCGGCTTGCGTTTGGTGGATGCTGGAAACATGGTGCACGCCACCGATCCCGGCGGTCTGCTGGTGATTACGCAATTGCAGCCTATCTCCGTGGTTTTCAGTTTGCCGCAGGATCAGTTGCCACAAGTAGTCGCGAAGTTACGCGCCGGCGGAAAGCTTCCCGTGGACGCTTTCGACCGCGACGATACCGCCAAGATCACTTCCGGAACGCTGGCCAGCATCGACAATCAGATCGACACCACCACCGGAACGTACAAGCTGAAAGCAACTTTTTCCAATGACAACAATATTTTATTTCCCAATCAATTCGTGAACGTGCATCTGCTGGTGGACACCAAGCGCAACCTTACCGTGGTGCCCGTCACCGCAATCCAGCGCGGGCCACAAGGCACTTACGTGTACGCGGTGGATCACAATAACGTCGCCAAAATTCGCACGGTGACCGTCGCGCAGTCCACTAATGAAAACGCGGGTTTGAGCAGCGGTGTGAACCCCGGTGACACGGTGGTCATCGATGGCCAGGACAAGCTGCAAGATGGTAGCCAGGTAAGCCCGAACTTCGGCACTCCGCGTCGCGCCGCGAGCCCGAGCGTAGGCAACAATCCTGGGTCACTTGCGCCAAAAACTCCTGCTAATCCCGCCGCGCAGCCTTCGAGAGGCTCCTCGCGATGAATCTTTCGCGGCCGTTTATTTTACGGCCGGTGGCGACCACGCTCCTGATGGTCGGCATCCTCTTGGTGGGATTCGTAGCGTACCGGCAGCTGCCCGTTTCCGCTTTACCGCAAGTCGATTACCCCACGATACAAGTGCAGACATTTTATCCGGGTGCCAGCCCCGACGTGATGGCTTCCTCGGTCACTGCGCCGCTGGAGCGGCAATTCGGCGAAATCCCCGGGCTGAACCAGATGACCTCCACGAGTTCATTCGGCAGCTCCATCGTTACTTTGCAATTCGGCTTGGACTTAAACATCGACATTGCCGAACAGGAAGTGCAAGCAGCGATCAACGGCGCGTCCAATTTGTTGCCGACCGGGCTGCCCAATCCGCCGATTTACAGCAAGATCAATCCCGCGGATGCGCCGATTCTTACTCTGGCGCTGACTTCCAATTCACTGGCGTTGTCCAAGGTCGAAGATCTTGCCGACACCACGCTGGCGCAGAAAATTTCTCAATTGACGGGTGTGGGGCTGGTCAGCATCAGTGGAGGCCAGCGTCCCGCGGTGCGAGTGCAGGCGAATCCCACAGCACTGGCGTCCTACGGGCTCAGCCTGGAAGATTTGCGCACCGCGTTGAGTCAAGCCAATGTCGACCAAGCCAAAGGAACATTCGACGGAAAACATCAGGCGTACACCATCGGCGCCAACGACCAGTTGATCGGCAGCGACAGCTACCGGCCCATCATCATCGCCTATCGCAACGGCGGAGCGGTCAGGCTCACCGATGTGGCTACGGTGGTCGACGGCGCCGAGAATGTTCGGCAAGCTGCGTGGGCCAACAAAAATCCCGCAGTCATCCTCAACATTCAACGCCAGCCGGGCGCGAACATTATTTCTGTCGTCGACCGCATCAAAAAACTCTTGCCGCAACTGCAATCTTCTTTGCCGGCCGCGATACAGGTGAATATTCTCACGGATCGCACTACCACGATCCGCGCGTCGGTGGCCGATGTGCAATTTGAATTGATGTTAACCATCGCGCTGGTGGTGATGGTCATCTTTCTTTTTCTGCGCAGCGTGCGCGCCACCATTATTCCCAGTTTCGCCGTGCCGCTGTCCATCGTGGGCACGTTTGGAGTGATGTATCTGCTAGGCTACAGCCTCAACAACCTTTCGTTGATGGCGTTGACCATCAGTACCGGTTTCGTGGTGGACGATGCCATCGTGATGATTGAAAACATCACCCGCTATATCGAGGAAGGCGAATCTCCGTTGCAAGCGGCGCTGAAAGGCTCGTCGCAAATCGGATTCACAATTTTGTCGCTGACCGTTTCGTTGATCGCGGTGTTGATTCCGCTGCTATTCATGGGCGATATCGTAGGCAGACTTTTCCGCGAGTTCGCCATCACCCTGGCGGTTACCATTCTGGTCTCCGCTTTCGTGTCGCTAACGCTGACTCCCATGATGTGCGCCAAACTTTTGCGCCACCGGCCTCGCGAACAGGAGGGCTGGTTTTACCGCAAATCAGAAGATGCATTCAACCGCGTGATTGCAGGTTATGGCCGCACTCTGAAAGTGGTGTTGCAATATCGCACTCTAACGCTGTTGGTGACGGTTGGCACCCTGGTGGCCACGATTCTGCTGTACATCTATGTTCCAAAAGGGTTTTTCCCGGTGCAGGATACCGGCGTGATCCTGGGTGTTTCCGAAGGCCCGCAGGATGTTTCGTTTCCGGCGATGGCGCGGCGGCAGCAGGCGCTGGCTGATGTTATTTTGCGCGATCCCGCAGTGGAGAGTCTGTCTTCCTTCATCGGCGTCGACGGCACCAATACCACGCTCAACAGCGGGCGCATCCAGATCAATTTGAAACCGCTGGAACAGCGCAAAATTAATGCCAGTGACGTGATTCGCCGTTTGCAGCCGGAGGTTGCGAAGGTCGATGGCGTGTCTTTATTTATGCAGCCGGTGCAGGACCTTACGGTGGAAGACCGCGTAAGCCGCACGGAATTTCAGTACAGTCTGGAAGACGTAGACCTGAAAGAATTGGCGTACTGGACTCCGCGCTTCATTGAAAAGCTGCAGTCTATTCCGGAGATTCGCGATGTCGCCAGCGACCAGCAAAACCAGGGGCTGCTTGCCACGCTGACCATTGATCGCGATACCGCTTCGCGCCTGGGCGTGCTGCCTGCGGATATCGACAATACTTTGTACGACGCTTTCGGCCAGCGCCAAGTCTCGACTATTTTCACGCAACTCAACCAATATCACGTGGTGCTGGAGGTCGATCCGCAATTCCAGCAGGATCCGGGTGCGCTCAAGAGCATTTACGTGCACTCGTCCACTGGTCCGCAAGTTCCCTTGAGCGCCTTCACGCGCATGGAGCCGGGAAGCACGCCGCTCACGCTGAATCATCAAGGGCAATTTCCGGTGGTGACGTTGTCGTTCAATTTGGCGCCGAACGCGGCATTGGGCGACGCAGTCAACGCCATCAACAAAATCAAGAGCGATCTAAATATGCCTCCGAGCGTGCAGGGACTTTTCCAAGGTACTGCCGCGGCGTTTCAAAATTCGCTGGCGAACGAACCGATCCTGATATTGGCCGCGCTCATCACCGTGTACATCGTGCTGGGCGTTTTATACGAAAGCTACATTCACCCCATCACGATTTTATCCACGCTGCCATCCGCGGGAGTTGGCGCGATTCTCGCGCTGCTGTTGTGCCGCACGGAATTCAGCGTGATCGCGTTGATTGGAATCATCCTGCTGATCGGCATCGTCAAGAAAAACGCCATCATGATGATTGACTTTGCGCTGGACTCCGAGCGCAAAGAAGGCAAAGCACCCCGGGACGCGATTTACGAAGCGTGCTTGTTGCGTTTTCGTCCGATCATGATGACCACCATGGCCGCACTGCTGGCGGGCTTGCCTCTGGCTTTGGGAACCGGCGTGGGAGCTGAATTGCGTCGCCCCTTGGGAATCACAATTGTCGGCGGCTTGGTTCTGAGCCAGTTGCTGACGCTGTACACCACGCCAGTCGTTTATCTGGCTTTCGATTGGCTTGCGCATCGATTCAAGTTTCAAATCGGCAATCCCATGGAAGAGTCCGGTGATGGTCATGCGCCGAGCCCGGCGCGCGGAGATTAGCCAGTGCACCTTACCTCCAACTTTTCCGCTCCGTTCATACGCCGCCCGGTCGCCACCTCGCTGATCACCATTGCGATTTTTCTTTCCGGAGCAGTGGCGTTTAATTTTTTGCCGGTAGCGCCTCTGCCGCAAGTGGACTTCCCAACAATTTCGATTGGCGCAGGCTTGCCGGGTGCCAGTCCCGAGACCATGGCGTCCGCTGTGGCCACCCCCTTGGAGCGGCAATTCGGCCGTATCGCGGGCGTCACGCAGATGACGTCCTCGAGCGGACTAGGCAACACCGGCATCGTTTTGCAATTTGATTTGAATCGCGACGTGAATGCCGCGGCACGCGACGTGGAGGCGGCCATCAACGCGGCGCGCAGTCAACTGCCTGCCGATCTTCCTTACCAGCCAACGTATCGCAAGGTGAATCCCGCGGACGCGCCGATTTTGTTGTTGTCGCTGACATCCGACAACGTTCCGCCGGCGGAAATTTACGACGCGGCGGACTCCATCCTGGCGCAAAAGTTGGCACAGGTGAGGGGTGTTGGCCAGGTGTTCGTGTGGGGCAGTTCGCGGCCTGCGGTGCGCGTGGAAGTAAACCCCACGCAGTTGAATAGCTATGGCGTAAGCCTGGAAACGCTGCGCAAAGCGCTGCAATCTGCAAACGCTAATCTGGCCAAAGGCTCGGTCTCTAATGACAAAAAAACTGTAAACGTCACCGATACCGATCAGCTTTTTAAAGCCTACGAATATCAGCCGCTGATTATTGCCGGACACGCTGGCTCGGCGCTTAGGCTGCAGGACGTGGCGCAGGTGGTGGATTCGCTGGAGGACACTCGCAACCTGGGCCTCGCCGGTGGACAGCGGTCGGTCATCCTCGCCGTTTTCCGGCAGCCCGGCGCAAATATGATCGCCACCGTCGATCGCATTCTGCCCATACTTCCGGTCCTGCGCGCCTCCATCTCGCCTTCACTGCATTTGAACGTGCTCATTGATCGCACCACCACCATTCGGTCATCGGTTCACGATGTGGAAGTCGCGCTGATTATCTCCATCATCCTGGTGGTTTTTGTGGTGTTCGCATTTTTACGCAATGTGTGGGCCACGGTAATTCCCAGCGTGGCCGTGCCGCTTTCCTTGGTCGGCACTTTCGGCGTCATGTATCTTTGCCATTACAGCCTCGACAATTTGTCCTTGATGGCGCTGACCATTTGCACCGGATTCGTCGTCGATGACGCCATCGTGGTGATTGAAAATATCGCGAGACACATTGAATCAGGAATGGCCCCTTACGCCGCCGCCATGAAGGGCGCCCGCGAGATTGGCTTCACGGTCATTTCCATGAGCGCGTCGCTGGTAGCCGTATTTATTCCCGTCTTGATGATGGGCGGCATCGTGGGCCGGCTCTTCCGCGAGTTCGCCGTGGTGCTCACCGTGGCCATCGTGGTGTCGCTGTTCATTTCGCTTACCACCACTCCGATGATGTGCGCGCGCTTTTTGCGGCACGACACCGGGCGCCACAACCGGCTGTACCGTTTTTCGGAGCGGGCCTTCAATCGTTTATTGGGCACGTACGATTTTTCTCTGAAGTGGGTGCTGCGCCACCAGTTCTTGATCCTGTTGCTAACCATCGGCACGGTGTGCCTCAACCTTTATTTATTTGCGAAGACGCCCAAAGGATTTTTCCCGCAACAGGATACCGGGCGGATCGCTGGGTTGATTCAAGGCGATCAGGATCTGTCCTTCCCGGCCATGGCCGAAAAAATGCGCGCGTTTACCGACATTGTGTTGCAAGACCCGGCGGTCGACACGGTGGCCTCCTTTGCCGGTGGCGGCAACGGCGGTGGTACGGCGCGCATGTTCGCCTCGCTGAAGCCTTTGAAAGAGCGCAAGATCAGCGCCGACGAGGTGATTGGGCGCATCCGCGAAAAGACCGCGGCGATACCGGGAGCTTCGTTGTATTTACAGGCCGTCCAGGATCTCGGTATCGGCGGGCGCTTTGGTGGCGCGCAATACCAGTACACTTTGCAGGCTGACAATCTTGACGATCTGAATCATTGGGCGCCCATAATTATGGAGCGGATGCGCGCGATCCCGGAACTGCGCGATGTAAATACCGATCAGCAAATAAAGGGACTGCAGACATCACTGTTCATCGATCGCGACACGGCTTCGCGCATGGGCGTGAATATTCTGGATGTGGACAACACATTGGCGGACGCTTTCGGACAACGCCAGGTCTCAAATATTTATAAAGGGCTGAATCAATACCACGTGGTTATGGAAGTCGCGCCGGAGGCTCAGGAAGGGCCCCAAGCGCTCAGCACAATTTATGTGCCTTCGAAGAGCGGGAAACTGATTCCGCTCAGCGCCTTTGCGCGTTACGAGCCATCCAACACGGCGCTATCCGTGAATCACCAGGGCGTATTTCCGGCCATCACGCTGTCATTCAATCTTGCGCCGGGAGCTTCGCTGGGCCCCGCTGTGGAACATATCGAGGCAGCGCAACGTGAGTTGCAAGTTCCTTCCACCGTGCACGCCATGTTTCAAGGGAACGCGCAAGCGTTTCAGGATTCACTCGCCACGGAAGGGGTGTTGATCCTCACTGCTTTGGCCGCGGTGTATATCGTGCTCGGCATCCTCTACGAAAGTTACATTCATCCCATCACCATTTTGTCCACGATTCCTTCGGCGGGCATCGGCGCGCTGCTGGCGATTCGTTTCATGAAATCGGATCTGAACATTATCGCGTTGATTGGAATTATTCTGCTGATCGGCATCGTGAAGAAAAACGCCATTTTAATGATCGACTTCGCGGTGCAAGTGGAACGAGAAGGACAAAAATCCCCGGTGGAAGCGATCTACGAAGCGTGCCTGCTGCGTTTCCGCCCCATTTTGATGACCACCATGGCCGCATTGCTTGGCGCGCTGCCACTGGCATTGGGAAGCGGCGTAGGCTCTGAGTTGCGCCGGCCACTTGGTATCACCATCGTCGGCGGATTAATTCTCAGCCAGCTGCTCACGCTGTTCACCACGCCGGTGGTGTACATCTACATGGACCGCCTACAAACCTTTATTCAGAGCCTTCGCAGGCACGGCGCGCCAGCCACTCCCGCACACGCACAAAGCGACTAATAGGCCTGGCTTACGGCTTTGACAACGGTAACGGCTGATCCGCGTTTATCTCTGACTTCACCACCACCACGCTTGATTCTTTAGTCGCTGAATTGGCGTTCGGTCTCGTCAGGTAAACGAGAAATGGTGCCACCTCGAAGGGCATCTTTTCGTATTCGGCGATGGAGCCCTCGGGTTCCGCTTTACGCAATACCAGGCGGTCGTCCCAAGGCTGAATGATGATGCGGCCGCCGAGCGGCAGGGCTGCGAGAGTGTTCGCGGCGGATTTAGTTGGCGGCTGCTGCGAAAATTCAGCCGCGGCGATTGTCGAGGTGCCTGGGATGCTGTCGCCCAAGTGCGGGCTGATCAGATTGGGTATTTCCTTGGCGCGCTCTTGCAACGCCTGGAAAAATGATTGCGCTGATCCGGACTGATCGCGATACGGAGATTTCTTCAGCAGCTCAGCACCTTTTTTGTTGGCCGCCTCTTCTTCCTGGGCGTTGCGCGCGAATCCAAAGTGATGGAAGGTTTCTTTCTCGTCAAAACGCATGTGGCTGAAGAACGCAAACTGCGTATCCATACGGTGGCCGAGCATCACGTGGCCCAGCTCGTGGGCCAGAATCGCCGCCAGGCTGGCTTCGTCGGGTAACACGTCAATCAAGCCACGGCTCAATACAATGGTGTGGCCCATGGTGAAGGACTCGAGCGTGGAGGTCATCAGCACGCGGCAGTGCACCTCCGGCTGGATATCCAGATCGTTGGTTACTTCCAGGTTGTTCACCACTGTTTCAAGGAGCTTGTCCACATCACCGGAAGGGGCCATGAGGCCCATGCGCTGCATTTTTCCCGCGACGTTTTCTTCAGCGAGGTGTTCCCAGGCGCGCTTGGCATGCAGCGGCGAGTAACCTTTGCCGATTTCGGCTTGATCTGTTATTTGTGGCCCTTCGATCTCTACGCTGGTGAGCGTTTGTTCGGGATGCTGTTGATTCAGGTCGTAGCCCCATAGGCGGGTCTGCGCTTTGAAGGCCTGGAAAGCGGAATGTTTTCGCTTTCCGTACTGCACGTTGCCTTCTTCGCTATACACAAAGGCGGGCAGCCATTCGTTTTTCGCGGAGTTGGAGCGCCAGCTGTCAAAGTTAAAATAAAAGCTACTGGCTGAAGATCCCGTAAATGCGCCGTTGAAGCGCACGATGTGGTAGTCCTGATCTTCTACCCAGATGCGTCCCGCAAAGCGCCCCTTTCCCGATCCCGGTAAAGGGTCCACGTCAAAAATCACACAGCGTACTTCGCCCAGAAATTCCTGGCCTGCATAGGTGAATTTGTAGTGCTGGCGGTCGAAGGCCTCGGCGTCCAGATAAATCATTTGCAGAAATCCGCGCGGCAAAAAATCGCTTGAGAAAAAACGCCCAACGCTGAGCAGAAGCCTTCGCTTCCCGTTGTCGTTGATTAGCGGCTCGAGTTCCACGCCTTTGGCCAGTTCAGCGCGCCCCAGAAAATATCTGTCTCCATCAGGAACGGCACCGAGCTCCTTATCTGGCTTTACCGTCTGGATGTAGGTCTCTACCAGTGGAGAGTACCGGCGCAGCATCTGTACCTCGGCCTGCTCCTGGGCCACGATTTTATCCACGACCGCCGTGACGGTGGTGGTCTCGCGTGCCTCCGTGGCAAACGGCATAGCTCCCAGCAGTAAAGTTGCCGGCAAAATCATTCGTGTGCGCATCGGTTCTCCGAACATTAGTAAGTTTTAAGGATGAGGCGACGAGCTGAATCCTAGCTGCTCGCGACGTTGCTGCCATCTGTCCCAAAGCACAGTTTACGGACAGCCGTCTGCGGGTTTCGCGGGATGCCCGGACGCGTCAGACAGACCCATCGCGGACCAATATTTTGCTTTTCGGCGACAAGTCTTCCAAGATGGAGCGATATTCAACCCAACGGAAGGAAAGCAAAATTTATGAATCTTACTGAAACACCGCAGATTGTGACGTGGCCGGAAACTCATTACGTTTTTCTTGAAAAGATTGGTCCGTTCCAAAATACCGCTCCAGCAGCCTGGGGACTTTTGCACAAATCAGTTGCGTCAATTTCTGAACACAACAAGATCACCGGCTATACGAGCCTCTACAAAGTAGGTCCGAAGATTTATCGTGCCGGGGTTTCGCTCGCAGCGGCACCACAACAGTTGCCCGAGGGCTTGGCCTATGAAAAATTCAAAGGTGGGAAGTACATGAAATTTGTTTTGACGGGGCCATACTCGAACCTGGGGCAAGCATCGGGCCGTGTGTTTGAGATTGTCGCCGAGAAAAAAATCCAACTACGAGATGACTACTGCATCGAGAATTACGCCAACGACCCGAGAAACACACCCGAGGAGAAATTAGTCACCGAGATACTTCTTCCTGCAGTATAGGCCGCTTTCCCACACGACCAAAGAAGTCTGCAAATTGTAAGCGGCGGCCTTTACTCCGCGTCACGAACTACCTATCAAATACCCGGTAAGAAAAACCAGCACTCCGCCCACAATGACCTGAAAAGCGGCCTGCAAAAATGGCGTATCCATGTAGCGATGGCGAATGTAAGCGATGGCAGTAAGTTCAATGGCCACGACGACAATCGCGATCCCCATGGCCACGTGGAAGTTGGAGATTAGGAACGGAAGCGTGTGTCCAAGGCCTCCGGCGGTGGTCATCAGGCCAGTGGCTCCGCCGCGGATCCACGGAGAGCCGCGGCCCGTGAGTGATCCGTCGTCGGAAAGCGACTCCGCGAAACCCATGGAAATTCCGGCGCCGATGGACGCCGCGAGCCCTACCAGAAAAGCTTCCCAACTTTTATGGGAAGCGAACGCCGCTGCAAATAATGGCGCCAGCGTGGAAACCGAGCCGTCCATCAGTCCGGCAAGACCGGGCTGCACGACTTGCAACAAAAACAGTTTGCGATGCGATTCGTCTTCTTGCGCGCGGGCGTCTTCAGTTAGATGTTTTTCTTCCAGGTCGCCGGCGGTGGCGGAGTGTTTTCTTTCTTCGTCGGCAAGCTTGTTCAAGAGCTCGCGAATCGAAACATCGGTGATGCGGGCCACGGCTTTGTCATAAAATCGCGCCGCTTCCATTTCCATCACGCGGGCCTGGCGTCTGGCAACGTTGACGCCGAGTGGACGAGTCAGCCAGGTAGGCTTGCGCGTCAAAAAACCCTTCACGTTTTCACGGCGAATCAGGGGGATGCGGTCGCCGAAGCGTTCACGAAACATGGCCATCAAGCGGTCGCGATGAACAACTTCTTCTTCGCGCATTTCTTCAAACATCTGCGCGGTTGCGGGATACGAATCACGCAGACCCTCGGCGAACTCCCCGTAAATGCGGCCGTCTTCTTCTTCGGAAGCAATAGCCAGGGCCAGAATTTCCTTTTCCGTCAAGTCTCTAAACTTTTTCTGCGCCATCTTGTCGTGGATACCTCTATGGGAAAGAAGAATCGCACAAACAGCGAGAATAAGTCATCTCAGCGGAAATGTGGTCCTGGTTCATCGAGAACCCGCATAATAGCCGGGCTGAATTAACCTCGCCGGAAGAATGAGAGTGCCAATGCCTGCAATCATTTCACCCTCGGAATGGACGGAACTGGTCGCGCAGCAGCGCTGGGAAGAATTGCGCGAAAAGCTGGAGCGCACGCACGTTTCCGATATAGCAGAAATGTTAACGGCGTTGCCGCCGAAAGAACGCGCCATCGTGTTTCGGTTGGTGGGACGCGAGCGGGCCGCGGAAGTTTTTGGCTACCTGGCGCCGAGCGAGCAAGAGGAATTGATTCATTCGCTGACGGCCGACGAAGTGAAACGCATGCTCAACGCGATGCGTCCGGACGACCGCACGCGATTTTTTGGAGAAATGCCCGCAGAAGTTACGCGAAAGCTTCTTGAAGAGCTTTCACCGGAAGAGTTGAGGGAATCGCGCGAGTTGCTGGGTTATCCACCCGAGAGCGTGGGTCGCTATATGACCCCGCACTACGTGGCCATCTCTCCGAACATGACTGCGGGCGAGGCGCTCGAACATATTCGCAAGGTCGGGCGCAAGAGTGAAACGCTGAACGTGGTTTATATCCTGGATGCCAACGGAAAATTGCTCGAAGACCTTCGACTAGGTTCGCTGGTGATGGCTGATCCGCAGACTAAAGTGACGGATATTGCGGATCCCGCCCTGGTTTCCTTGCATGCCATGGACGATCGCGAGAGCGCGCTGGCGCTATTCGAAAAATATGACCGCGTGGCGCTGCCGGTAACCGATGCGCAGGGAAACATGCTGGGGATTGTGACCGTCGACGACATGCTGGACGTGGCCCAGTCGGAAGCCACCGAAGATATTCAAAAGCTCGGCGGTTCGGAAGCGCTGGATGCGCCGTACACCCAAGTTGGCTTGTGGGAAATGATTCGTAAGCGCGGAGGTTGGTTGTCGGCGTTGTTTCTGGGAGAAATGCTGACGGCCACCGCGATGTCATTTTTCGAAGGAGAAATTGCCAAAGCGGTGGTGCTCGCGTTGTTCGTGCCGCTAGTGATCAGCAGCGGCGGGAATTCTGGTTCGCAAGCGGCCTCGCTGATTATTCGCGCGCTGGCGCTGCGCGAATTGAAATTACGCGACTGGTTCAGAGTGTTTCGCAGGGAATTGATTTCAGGACTCGCGCTGGGGTTCATGCTGGGTGTAATTGGGTTTTTTCGCATTGTGCTGTGGCATCACCTGCATCTTACGAATTACGGCGCGCATTACCTGCTGCTGGCGTTTACGGTGTGGGCCAGCTTGATTGGCGTGGTGATGTTCGGAACACTGGCCGGAAGTATGTTGCCATTTATTTTGCGCGGATTGGGATTTGACCCGGCGGCAAGTTCGGCTCCATTCGTAGCCACGTTGGTGGATGTGACGGGATTGTGCATTTATTTTTCCGTGGCGCTGCTGATTTTGCACGGCACGCTGTTGTAAACGAAGATTAGTGAGCGCGGGCGGGATTAGTGCGTGGTTTGCGCGGTGCGGCGCGGTCCGATAGAATTTTGCCTGCTATCCTTTCGCGTTCAGGAGTGATGATGAGTCCTACCACCAATGAAAATGAGCGCATGAATCGACCGCTCGACGTTGTCGATCCGCAGATTGCTGATTTGTTGCGCGACGAAGCGCGCAGGCAGGCCACTGGCCTGGAACTGATCCCCTCCGAAAATCTGGTCTCTGAAGCGGTGTTGGAGGCCATGGGCTCGATTTTCACCAACAAATACGCGGAGGGTTATCCGGGTAAGCGCTATTACGGCGGTTGCGAGTACGCGGACAAAGTGGAGCAACTGGCCATCGATCGCGCGAAAGAATTATTCGGTGCGGAGCATGCCAATGTGCAGGCGCATTCGGGAACATCCGCCAACGTGGCGGTATATATGTCCGCGCTGCAGCCAGGCGATACCGTGTTGGGAATGAACCTCGCGCACGGCGGGCATTTAACGCACGGGCATCCGCTGAATTTCTCCGGGCGCATGTACAAATTTGTGCCCTATGGAGTTAAGAAGGAGGACGAGCGCATCGATTACGAAGCGCTGGAGAAACTGGCCCAGGAACATAAACCCAAAATGATTGTGGCGGGGGCGAGCGCGTATTCGCGAATCATCGATTTCGAGCGCATCGGCAAAATCGCCAAGGCTGCCGGAGCGCTATTTTTCGTGGATATGGCGCACATCGCGGGCCTGGTGGCAGCGGGAATCCATCCCAGCCCGGTGCCGCACGCGGATTTTGTTTCCACCACCACGCATAAAACGTTGCGAGGACCGCGTGGGGGATTGGTGCTGTGCAAGACGGCATTCGCGAAGGAATTGGATAAATTGACGTTCCCCGGGACGCAGGGCGGGCCGCTGGTGCACATCATTTCGGCCAAAGCAGTGTGCTTGAAGGAAGCGATGGAGCCGTCGTTTAAGGAATATCAAAAGCAGGTGGCGCTGAACGCCAAGGCCCTGGCGGCAGCTATCGCCGGGCGTGGCTTTCGCATTGTTACCGGAGGCACGGACAATCATTTATTTCTCGTGGAAGTACATTCACGCGGGATTACGGGAACGGACGCGGAAAAAGCGTTGGATCGCGCCGGAATTACCGTCAATAAAAATTCCATTCCGTTTGATCCGTTGCCGCCGATGAAAGGCGGAGGAATACGCCTGGGCAGCCCCTCGGTAACCACGCGAGGTTTGCGGGAGCCGGAGATGCAAGAGGTGGGGGATTGGGTCGCTGATGTCCTCGAGCATATGGGTGACAGCGCTGTGGAGCAGCGTGTGCGTAAACAAGTGGCGGAACTAGCGGGAAGTTTTCCGATTTACGCGGCGCGCATGAATGTCCGCGCCGCCAGTCGCGTGCAAGTAAGCGCCTGATACTGCGAAAAGCCTGCGGCCTGGCGCAAAACCCGGTCGCACAAAATTTTACGAATTAAACCCTTAGTCAATCAGTCCGGCTGTCCCAAGACTGGCCGTCCGGCCAGTAGATTCCAGAACACTGGGCGAGTAATCTCGCGACTCGCATGGGAATCCTTAACGTAACGCTGCTCGGTCTTTTCGTCCTCGTCCGGCTGGGTTTTCATGTTAAGACCGATCAACTTTTGTGCGTCGCAATAAGTGGAAAGCCTGCTGGGGGGGTGGGTTTGGAGCGGCGTGCGTCCAGGAAATTCCCAGTAATTCGCTGTGAATATCGCTAACGAGGGGAATCTATGACCGAAACGGAAGCCTTTCGGGAATTCAAAACCGGTCTGAATCTGCTGCGCGACAATCATGCGACAAGAGCTCTGCCGCATATGCGCCGCGCGGTGGACCTCGACCGGAACAATCCATATTACATGTCCTATCTTGGAGTGGTGCTGGCGCGCTCTGAAAGAAAATGGGGAGAAGCGGAAAGGTTGTGCGATTCCGCGGTGCGCATGAAGCGCAACCAGGCGCAACTCTACCTAAATCTCGCGGACGTTTATAAAACCGCCGGCCGCCGCGATGAGGCGGTGGAAGCGTTACAGGCCGGATTGAAATTCGCGCGCCGCGATGTGCGTCTGAACATCGCGATGAACAAACTGGTGCCGCGCCGGACTCCGGTGTTGGGCTTTCTGCGCCGCACGCACCCCATCAACCGGCAACTCGGAAGACTGCGACACCGCACGCTGAGTATGTTGGGCAAGGGAAAGATCAGTATGGGGAAGCCAGTAACGGCTTAAAGCGCGGCGGGCCGAATTTCAGTAAACGAGCACAAGAGCAGGGCATCCTCCATGACGGGATGCCCTGTTCTTTTTTTGAAAATGAATCTAATTCTGGTGGTCTGACGCGCCGAAGGAGTAGCTGGGTTGTTCGGTTATTTCCATCAGCGTCTTGAAGGCAATCCCGACCATGCCGTTCGGCAGGGCCTCTTTACGAACAACTTCAGCAAGATATTGGCGGCCAATTGTAGACGGGTCGCCCGGATACGGCATGGTGATAAACAGGCGCTGGCCCACTTCGTAACCCAGTTCCGTGGTGTGGAAATAAATCCCGCTGCGGGAGACGCTCACGGTGCCGCGCAGATCATCGAAGTATTTCTGTGCAGGATCGGATGGACGGATGCGCATCACCTGGGTGATCTTGCAGCGACGGCTGCCGCGGCGTTCGGGAAGCGCGGATCGCATGGGTGTGCCGCCGGTGGCCGACGTATTCTTCATGGGTTCCTGCCTGGTTGCCATGCTAGATAACCTCTTCCGCTAAAAACCTATATCGAGAGAGAGTTTGCACCGGCTGCATAAGAAAAACCATAGCGGAGCCGTACCCCTCTAAAAATAGCCCATCAGAAAAATTATGGTAGTACCCCGGTACTAGAAAGGAATCGGGGTGTTACTGGAGGAAGCCAAGGAAAAAATAGTGTCGTTCCAAATCGGGGCTTGGTACCGGAGTGGGACTTTTTTGTGAGCGGGTGATGTTCGGCGGCACAGGTGCAGAGCGGGACTTTCTTCAGTACGTGCGCGCTGGAATTCGGGGTTATCTGCTGCTGGGAGCCTCCGCTAAAGATGTATGGGAAGCGCTGGAAGGAGTGCATGCCGGGAAGGCCTACTGTCCGAGCGCGCTTTGCGGACTGTTGTTCAATTATTTTGAGCGCGAAGCAACTAGTTTGCCTTCCGGAGCGGTGCGACAGCAATTGGGTTTGACGCGGCGCGAGCAGCAACTGATTCCGCTGATCGCGCAGGGGCTGACCAACAAGGAAATTGCGAACCGTTTTTGTTTGTCGGAGCAAACGGTGAAGAATCACTTATACCGAATGAAGCATAAGGTCGGCGCGGACAACCGGCTGGGAATCGTACCTGCCATACGCAGGGACTTCTATTGTAGTTGCGCTGTTGCAGCTGCTCGGGCGTGCGCATGGTCGAATGACGAATTTTTCTTAGGTCGGTGCTTTGATTGGACGTTGAGGCGTGGAGTTGCGACGAACTCGCGGAATGCAGTGCTCGTAGATTAGGAATTGGTCGATTCCCCGATCACGAATGTCTAGTTCGTTGCGCTGTCATGGCTTCGCAAAGTTTCCATAGCGCGTCCTCTGCAGTCGCGTCGTGAAACTGGCAGTGCTGTTCCTTACGATCGGCCCAGAAGCGATTTGTGAGACCGGCAACGTCGGGACTGATTGCCAGCCATAGAATGGTGTCCGCCCCTTCGCCAGGCGTTTTTCCATTCATGTTTGGCGCAAAAGTTTGCAGCAAGCGAGTATTTACTGCGCCGGGAGACATGGCGTTAGCCGTGACGCTTGAGGCTTGAAGGCGGCGAGCCAGCGCCCAGGTCAACATGCGATTGGCTTGCTTGCTCTGCGAGTAAGCGGCGATGGCATCGTAGCGGTGGCGCTTGAATTCCACGTCATTCAAATCGAGTCCCCCGGCTAGGTTCGACGACACATTGATGATTCGCGCGGCTGGCGCGCGGCGCAGCACGTCGAGCAGCAAATTAGTCAGCAGAAAATATCCGAGGACGTTGGTGGCAAAAGTCAGCTCAATGCCGTCAGGGCTTTCCTGGCGTTGCGGCAATCCGACACCGGCATTGTTGATCAGGCAGTCCAGGGCGGAGTGTTTTTCGAGGAAGGTGCGCGCGGCCGCGCGGATGGAGCGCTGGCTACTGAGATCGACGATGAGTAATTCGAGAGAGGTGCTGGGAAATTCGCGGGCAATAGTATCGAGCGCGGCTTGACCTTTTGCGGAATCGCGACACGCCAGGATAACGCGTGCGCCATCGGCGGCTAATCCGCGCGCCGCTTCAAAACCAATTCCAGTGTTCGCTCCGGTAACGAGACAGAGAAGATGCGCGGAAGTATTTTTCTGCCTTGGCATTTTTGCAGGGTCGAGAAAATCGCGCCGCTTGGCGATGCTAGTGAAAGTCTAAATCAAATCACTATTGGAATTACTGCGCTCCGGCTTGGCGCGACCATGGAAATTATTGTGCTCAGGCTGGCGTCCAGCGTGAGGTTCTCAATTTTAATTCGTCCGACCTCTACCAATAAGCGACCAGGACCTCGGTTAGGTTATGCTCGTTCGTTCGCATGCAAAATGACTGGTGCTTAACCGGTGGTCTTCAGAAAAAAACGCCAGGAGCGGAGTTAGCTTAAACGCTCCAGGAGACTCTTCCAGCGTTTCCAGGCGTCTGCGCGGGCTTTGCGGTCGGCTTCTTTGGCGTCGGGGGCTTCTCCGGCGCGCATGAAACCGTGGCCCGCGCCGTCATAGGTGACAGGCTCAAAAGTTTTACCTGTGGCTTTCATATTGGCGATGGCATCGGGAAGGGTGGCGCCGATGCGCTGATCGTTACCGGCGTAGAAACCGTAGACCGGGGCTTTGATCCGTGCCATGGCGTCTTTGTCTGGCGGCGGGCCGTAAAACACGAACGCGGCGGCAAGATCCGGGCGATTGGTTGCGAAACGGAAAGTCTGGCCGCCTCCCCAACAGAAACCGGCCACGAAAAGTTTGCCGTTTGCGGCGGGCAACTTTAACGCGTAATCGGCTGCGGCGTTGAGATCGGCAGTGATTTGATCGGGATTCAAATGGTTTATAGCTTCGATGGCTTTATCGCCGGAAAAATCGGAAGTGCGTCCACCGTTGGGCGCCATGCCGGAGAGCAGGTCGGGAGCAACGGCGATGTAACCGGCCTCCGCAACTTCGTCGGCAAGTTCCTGGGCCCAGTCGGTGAGACCAAAAATTTCGTGGATGATCAGGACCACGGGCCTTTTGTCTTTTGACTCCGGGTACACGACGAAGGTCTGGACCGAGCGGGAGTCATGCTTGACGGTAACCCACTCGCGATGACGAGGGGATTTCTTGAGTTGTGCCTGGGCCCAGTCCTGGGCGCCGGCCTTTGGGGAAAATAGAGTCAGCGCAAAAATGGAGCAGAGAAGTGCAAAGGTGAGACATTTCATTATGGTCCTCGCGGTTACAGCTTTTAGCCAGGCGAGGAAATGATAATGCTGGTGGCACTTACTGACAAGTTCGTAGCGCGCCGCGCGGGAGCTGTTTTGCGCCGCTTCGTCATTTCAGTATTTCGGAATTGCGAGACTCTTTCGATAAGGCTGATTCACTCCTCGCGGAGCAGGATTGCGGGATCGATGGACAGCGCGCGGCGCGCTGGAATCCACGTAGCCAGCAGCCCGAGCAACGCAATGGCCAGGACAACGCCAGCCAACACCAGCGGATCGCGGGGAGTAGCCTGATAGACGATGAAAGCCAGCACGCGGCTGGCCAGAATTCCGAGAAGCAATCCTGCGAACGAGCCAAAGGCGAGCAACTTGAATGCGCGTCCGAGGGCTGCCTGTAACACTTCCTTGCGCTGCGCGCCGAGGGCCATACGAATTCCCAGTTCCTTCAGTCGCTTGCTGACGGAGTACGCCGCCATGCCAAAGATGCCGGTTATGGAAAGCATCGCGCCCATCGCGCCTAGCACCCCCAGCGCCATTGCTGCCACACGCGAAGCAAACAGAGCGGTGTCCAGTCCTTTGTTCCACGGTTCGATGTAAAGCGGCAGACTGGCATCAAGGTCCCGCACGGTGCTTCGGATGGCGGCGACCAGTTGCTCCGGGTTGCGATCCGAGCGCACCGCCAGATATGTCTGACTCGATGGTGATTGCAGGATGGGAAGAAACATCGCCGGCTGTGGATCTTCAGTTAGGCTCTGATATTTTCCGTCTTGTACCATTCCCACCACTTGAACACGCGTTCCATCCGGCATCTTGTAATAACCGCCCACTGCGTTGGTTACGGAGCCAAAGATTTTGCGGGCAAATTCTTGGTTGATGACTGCCACGCGCGGCGAGTCTTTATCATCGTGCCACGTAAAGATCCTTCCGGAGAGCAAGGCGGTGCTCGCGGCGTGGAAGTATTCGGGAGATATGCTGAACTTGAAGGCGTCAGCAGCGGCATTTGATGACCTCAGGTCTGTCTTGTCATCGGCAAAGGCGAGCGATCCGGTGTAACCCCCAGCGACCAATGGCGCCGCATCGACCAATCCCACAGACTCGACGCCGGCGATCTTCTCCAAAGCATCAATTATGCGTTTTTGCACCCTGGGAACCGCATCGCCTCTGTAATCGGCCATACTTAGCTGGGTGTCGACCAGCATTACATTCCGCGGTTCGAAACCGAAATTGCTATGGAGCGAGCGGTGCAGTCCACGCACGGCAACCATCGAAGAAGTAACCAGCACGGCGCAGACGGCAATCTGCGCTCCAAGCAACAGGTCTCGGACGGTAATCCGCCGGCCAACTCGGGCGAGTGACCCTGACTTGACGATCTCATAGGGATCGGTGTGAAGCACCTGCCTTATTGGCGCCGTCCCGAAAGAGGATTCCACTCGCTAAGAGTCAGCAGCAAAGCTACTGCATAAACATTGGCGTCTGGGTTTACAGGCACATGGACGGGCCATTTGGAAAATGGCTGCCACACGCTCAGCGCCCGCAGCAGCACAACGCTACCCGAGAGTCCAACAGCGCCTCCGACGAGCGAAAGTAACAGGGCTTCGGTAAATAATTGCCGCAGAACGCGGGCGCGGCTCGCTCCCAGCGCAAGTCGCAGAGCAACTTCCCGGGAACGGTCAGCGGCGCGCGCGGCAAACAGGCTGCCGAGGTTGGCACATGCGGCCAGTAGAATCAGCGCTGCCAGCATCATCAAACCGGTCATGAATGCGCGCATTGGCTTGCCAAGATAGTCGCCATAAAGACCTGGACGAGCCAAAGTAAAGCTCCTTTGGTCATCGTCTCGGGGATGCGTTTTTTCCAGGTACGAGCCAATCGAGTTCAGATCGGCAACAGCTTGGGCCGGAGTGACTCCCACTTTCAGATGTCCCATGGTCATAAAAACCCAACGCTTCCCGCGCGTGCTCAGGAGATTCTCCCCGTCCACTTGTTCCTGGTTCACGATGGGCACAAAGAAATCGGGATTGAAAAACACCAATATGCCATGGAACTCAGGCGGGGCTACACCGACGATGGTGAAGGGATGCTTGTTGAGCTGCACTGTACGTCCCGCTACGCCACGATCATCCTGAAAATGGGTGTGCCAATACGCATAGCTGAGCACGATATACGGAGCGCTGTTGGCGCCGTGCTCATCGGAGTCGTGGAAGACACGGCCAAGATACGGATGAATCCCTAGAACGTCGAAGTAGTTGCCGCTAACCTCATAGAGCCAGACGCGGGATGGATTTTCGCCGGTGTCGAGCCCAGCCTGACCGGCGTTATATGCTGTCAGGCCGTTGAAGGTGTGGTTGCGATCGCGAAGATCGAGATAGTCGGGATAGGACTGATACGAGGAAGCTTCGTTTCCATGCTGGATTCCGTAGAGGCTCTCCGCATCAGACAGATTCAGCGGGTGCAGTATCAGAGCATTCAATACACCAAAAACCACCGCATTTGCGCCGATTGCCACAGCCAGGGTCACGACGGCCACGGCCGTAAAGCCGGGGTTTTTTCGGAGCTGCCGGAGGCCATAGCGGCAATCAGAGGCCACGGAGTGAAGCCAGTTGCCCAACCGTACTTCGCGAACGTGCTCCTTCACTTGTTCGCTGCCGCCGAGCTCGATCCGTGCGGCACGTTGCGCCTGGGCGGGCGGCATACCCGCGCGGATGTTTTCCTCGATCAGCATCTCGAGGTGGGAGCGAAGCTCCTGGTCCAGATCGCTGTCGCGACGGTCAAAGAAAAAGAGATTTCGGAAAAAACTTCGTGCTTTCGTCAGGAGTGGCATGCCAGACCCCTTCTACGAGGTTTCCAAAGCTCGCGCGATGGCCGAGGAAATGCGGGCCCACTTCTGGGTTTCCCCTTCAAGTTGTTTCCTACCAGCTTTCGTCAGGCGGTAATATTTCGCGCGGCGGTTGTTTTCTGAATCTCCCCAAAACGCGGAAATCCAGCCCTCTTCCTCCATGCGATGCAGCGCGGGGAAGAGCGATCCGGGCTTCACGGAAAAAGTGCCGCCGCTGAGTTGCTGGATTCTGCGCGAGACTCCCAAGCCATGCAGTTCGCCGGCGAGAAGTGATTTGAGGATGAGCATGTCCAGAGTGCCTTGCAGAAGAGCGGTTTGTTCTTGCTTCACGAGGCATCTCCTATCGAGAATCTATAGGACAATACCGGGCCACATATAGAATGTCAATAGGAAAGGAAATATGAAGGCTCGCACCCCACTTTGTCGTTGGGGTAGTACTGGAGCTTTTACTTGGTTGAGCATTCAACTAAGCGACACGATTTTTTGGTCGAATACTCGAGCGGGACCGTTTCTTAGTTCCACTAAGAAACATTGTTGGGATGGTGGTTGAACGTTCGACTAAGGAGAGACAGTTTAAAGTCGAACGTTCAACCGGCGGCAGTCCCCGATCTCAAGGGCTGCCGTATATGCGCCTGATATTACTACATAGTAGTATATCATAATATAAATAATTTTGGGAATCTTTAGTGGTAAGTCAGTTCCGATTACGCGAATTATTAGATGGCGACATAGGCGGCGCAACTCACAAGACCAACTGAATCAGAATAAAGAAAAACAGATTTGAGTCATACCGGCCTTCTCACGGAGGGACTTAGACTGGCCGATGCGTGGGGATAAGACCGTAAAACACTGGTAAAGTATCTGCATGAGAGCCTGGGCAGTCCGGGGACAAGCTGCGTTGGCTTTGCTTTTTGTCTGCGCAGTGGCCTTGGCCTCTCCACAAACAACAGTTCTCGACGCAAACTCACATCAGATTTTCCTTCACAAATTAGTCACTGCAGCGATCGAAAGAACGCACCATGCTGTCCGCTACGATCCTTCTTATGTGCGAATCCCATATCCTGGTGGAGACGTTCCCGAGCATACTGGTGTGTGCACCGATGAGGTCATACGTGCCTACAGGGCGTTAGGCATTGATCTCCAGAAGCAAGTCCACGAGGATATGGTTCAGAACTTTTCTGCCTACCCGCACCATTGGAATTCGTCGTCAGGCACGGACTCAAATATTGATCACCGAAGAGTCCCAAATTTGATGGTCTTCTTCCTGCGCAAGGGCCAGTCACTGCCGGTTAGTTCCCAAATGGATGATTATTCGCCCGGAGATCTGGTCACTTGGGATTTGGGAGGAAATGTCCCGCACATCGGAATTGTTGTGGACAGGAGAGGCAAGCAAACCGGGCGATACATGCTGGTTCATAACATTGGTCAGGGCCCAAGGATGGAAGATGTTTTGTTCAATTGGAAGATTACGGGGCACTACCGATACTTTGGACCGAGTTCCTGAAAACCCGGGACAAGATCCTATTTTGTTCAGACTGTACCTGTGACGGAGAGCTGTGCACGGCCAGCCCGGCCCCACATCTTGACGCCGCCCTCGCCCCGTCCTAACTTCATTCCCACAGAAAGTGGAAGTCGCGCTCTCCTTGGTGCTTCCGACGATTTCCGCTATGGAGGGTCAACATGCCGATTAACCTCGTTTCTCTCTCGCTGGTGGATTCCCCGGTAACGGTTAGCGAAGGCCGCAAGATTCTCGCACGTGACAATTATGTCTGCCGGTATTGTGGTTTGGATGGACGCGCGAGTTTTGAAAACGCGTTGATCATGCGCGTCGATTTCGTGATTCCGCGGGCTCGCAAAGGAAAGAAGGAGGCCGGCAATCTTGTGGCTTGCTGCACTCCCTGCAACACCATTAAGGGTACGCGCGTCTACGCCAGCTTCGACGAAGCAAAAACACATGTCCTCGCGCAACGTGAAGAATTGCGCAAAGTCTGGCAAGCGAACACCGCGCGACCCTAGGGCCAATTTCGCCAGTGCCTGGAGTGCTACGCACTCCGGTTACCGCGTGCGGTGGGTCACAAATCTCACCAATCATGCAGAACGGGTCAACGGGCCAAGCCTTAATACACATTTGGACGAGCTACTTCTCCGGTTAACGATACCGATGGTGGAGGATAACGCTCCACCCCCATAAAGATGACCTACGCGGAGGCGGCCTTGACTTTTGTGCCGTAGGCAAGGTTGGCGTACCAGTTGCCGCGGCCTTGCGGAGTGAGGTCCATGAAGTGCCAGATGGGAGCGAGCAAGTCGATGCCGCGCTCGGGGATCTCGGAAGCCATCCGAGGACGCGCCGTGTAGAAGTGGCGCACGGTGCCCTCGGCGTCACGCGTGAAAACGGAAACGGTGGAGTCCTGATGCCCTTCGCGGTCTTCGCTGCCTAAGTCCTATTTGAACGTGCTGTTGCCGGCGCTAAGGAGGCGCGGCTTGTCCCAGCCGCGCGCGCGAGCGTGGGCGCGCAAAGTGGGGACATCAGCGGCGGCGACCACTGCGAAATCGAGATTCTGAGCGAGGTGATGGGACACGCCGTTGGCGCCGTCGAGCCAAGCAGTGCACATCGGGCAAGCCTTGGTCTGCCGCTTTCCGTACATGAGGTGATAGATGATGAGGGAGCGATTGGGTTCGGTGAAGAGTTCACTGAGGCGAACGGTGTGCAGGGGCGCGTCACCAACGTTGAGATCGCGCGGGCCTTCTTCAAACTGATAATCCTGAATAGGAGCGCGCCCTGCGGAAGATGGCGGCGCAGCTCAGCGACCCGTTCGCGCTGGCGCATGAGCTCGATTTCGGCGAGGCGAAGCTCCTCGCGTTTGCCTAGATACTCGGAAGACTCGTTGGTCAAGTTGGTTTGCCGAAACGCTCCGTCCACGATTGTGTTTACCATCGGTGGGTATCTCCACGTGTCATTCTCCCTCTGAGCAGTAAAGAGATGCAAGCGCCGTGTGGGGCTCGGGCTTGACTCGCGTCCTCTCGAATGCTTAGGACGTGCAGAGAATGTTCCAACATGGCATACCCTTAACCAGGACCTGATTGACGCGGTTACCGAACTGAGTTACTACCGAATGTTTTGCAATGGCGGCCCGGGCGTTCATTCGATTGGGAGCGCGGCGGTGGCGCGTTGACAGTGAGCTAGGCGTTCGCTACGCTTCGTAGTCACTAACCATTTATTTTTCCAGAGCGTTAGCCGCTGCAAACCCTAAGAAAAGCAGGAGAACAGGTCAACCGCCCGCATGGCTGAAGAAAAGCTCCCGACCCGCGCAGAAGATTTTTCGGAGTGGTACAACCAACTGGTATTGAAAGCGCAGCTTGCCGATTACGCGCCGGTGCGCGGTTGCATGGTGGTGCGTCCCTATGGCTGGGCGTTATGGGAAAACATCACACAGGCGCTGGACAGGCGCTTCAAGGCCACCGGGCATCAGAACGTGGCGTTTCCGATGCTGATCCCACGCAGCTTTATCGACAAGGAAAAGCATCACGTGGAAGGGTTCTCACCGGAGCTGGCGGTGGTGACCATCGGCGGTGGGGAAGAACTCGCCGAGCCGCTGGTGATCCGGCCGACTTCCGAGACGATCATCGGGCACATGTGGTCGAAGTGGATTCAGTCTTACCGCGACTTGCCAGTGTTGATGAATCAGTGGAACAGCGTGGTGCGCTGGGAGCTACGGACAAAATTATTCCTGCGCACGCTCGAATTTTACTGGCAGGAAGGGCACACCGCGCACGCCACGCGCGAAGAAGCGGAAGCGGAAACGCGGCAGATGCTGGACATTTATACCGATTTTGCGGTGAATGACGCGGCGATTCCGGTAATACCGGGGAAAAAATCCGACGCGGAAAAATTTGCGGGTGCCGATCATACGTTCTCTATCGAAGCCATGATGGGCGATGGAAAAGCGCTGCAAGCGGGGACGTCGCACTTCCTAGGGGAAAATTTTGCCCAAGCTTTCGATGTGAAATACCTCGACCAGCATGGGCAGCAGCAATTTTGCTGGACTACCTCGTGGGGGTTATCGACGCGGTTTATCGGCGCGATCATCATGGTGCATGGGGACGATCAGGGGCTGGTGCTGCCACCCAAACTGGCGCCTTACCAGGTGGTGATTGTGCCGATCTACAAGACTGACGAAGAGAAAACAAGCGTGCAGGGCGTGGCGCGAAAGCTCAAAGAAGAATTGATAAAAGCGAATATTCGAGTAACACTGGACGAACGCGACGGGCCGAGCCCGGGCTGGAAGTTTAACGACTGGGAGATGCGCGGCGTTCCTTTGCGTGTGGAACTGGGGCCCAAGGACGTGGCCAAGCAGTCGGCGGTGCTGGCGCGTCGCAACCGGCCGGGCAGGGAAGGTAAAGTAAGCGCGTCTTTGGCGGACCTGCCAAGAACGGTGGAAGGTTTACTGGTCGAGATTCAGCAGTCGTTACATGACAAAGCGCTGGCGTTTCGCAAGTCGCATACGCAGGACGCCGCGAACTACGAGGAATTGACACGCGCCGTGGAAACGGGGTTTGCGTTTTCGCATTGGTGCGGCAGCGCGGAGTGTGAAGCCAAGATCAAGGAAGAAGCGCGAGCTACGATGCGTTGTATTCCGCTCGATCAGGACAGTGAGAAGAGCGCGCACGGGGGTACCTGCGTGTACTGCAGCAAGCCGGCGGCTGAGCGGGCGATTTTCGCTCGGGCTTACTGAGGAGCTGGCCAGGTAAAGACAACGAAAATTACAGGCGAGGAAATTAAAGAAAGACCCAGACTATAAAGCGAGCCCGGACACCCTCCGTGTTTTTTGGGTTTGAGATGCGCGGGGCGAAGAGGTCTGCGATCGATATACAGAGACCCACGACCCGGAGTCACCCCTAAGACTGCGCTTACCCGTTCATTTGCGGAAACAGGTGTTTCCGGCGTTCTAGACACTGGTGTGGGCCGATGCTAGCTTCGAAGTATGAAGACTAGAGACGCGTCCATTCGCGGGCCAGAGCGCGAAGATTGGCGTGCACCAGGGGCGGCGCGTCCGAGCGTTGGGTCTGGCGAGCGTGGGGCGGGCAAAATAAAGGCTATTATCGTTACTGCGATTCTGGCCTTTGCAGTTTACGCGGCGGTGAAGATCGTGCCGCCATACGCTGCCGAATACCAGCTAGCGGACAAAATGCAGGAGCAAGCGCGTTTTGCGATCGTTAACCGCTACACGGACGAACAGATTCGCGACAATGTCTACAAAGTTATGCAAGACCTGGACATTCCGGCAAAAAGAGAAGCCATAAAGGTCGAGGTGAGTCAGCAAATTGTGAAGATTTCCCTGGATTACACGGTTCCCATCGATTTGCTTGCCTACCACCTGGATTTGCATTTCACGCCCTCGAGTGAAAATAAGGCGCTTTATTAGAAGTTGTTGCCGCTATTCGTGCAGGTCACGTGGAAGCCGTCTATCCAGACGACCAGGGGCGGACGCCCGCGGGCAACATTTGAGCGGCTAAGTCCGTCTTTGTAAGTAGAGGCGCTTGCGAGACAATGAATTTACAGGGTTGGAGCCAACGTTTGCGCATTCGTCTTGAAAAGGGATTTTTCACTTCCATTGTTGGGCTCACGCTTCTAGGCACTGTTTTCGCCGTAGTTTTGACCACCGCGGGCGTTTACACCTACTACTACATCAAGTATTCGCGCATGATCGACGCGCGCCTTTCCGGGCGGGTCCTACAAAACACCACCCAGCTTTTTTCCGCGCCGCAACAGATCTCCGTCGGAGAAATATGGAGCGCCGGGGAAATGACCACCTACCTCACCAAGGTGGGCTACCGGCCAGTGCGCGACGATAATTCGCTGGGGCAATTTGTGGTGCAGGGAAATACGGTTGAAATTCGGCCCTCGAAGCTTTCCTACTTTGCGGCGACCAACGGCTTGAGTGTGCAGTTTGCGGGGAAGACGATTAAGAGCATTCGTCCGCTTGGTAGTGGAACGGATTTCGGAAGCGCTGAAATCGAGCCGGAACTGATCACCAATCTTTTTGACAGTGCGCGAGAAAAACGCCGGCCGGTACTTTACCAGGACCTGCCTCCCACGCTGGTACACGCCATCATGTCCGCGGAGGACAAACGATACCTGGAACATGGCGGGTTCGATTTTGTGCGTATCTTTGGCGCGGCGTGGGCGGACCTGCGCCATAGCAGCAATCATTATCAGGGCGCGAGCACCATCACCATGCAGGTGGCGCGCACGTTCTTTTTCTCCAACGAACGTACCTGGCGGCGGAAAGTTGCCGAAGCCATGGTGGCCATCGAACTGGAACAGCGATTTTCCAAGCAGCAGATTTTCGAGCTGTACGCCAACGAGGTGTATCTAGGTAATCGCGGGAGTTTTGGCATCCGCGGATTTTCTGAAGCCAGCGTGGCGTACTTCGGCAAGGATCTGCGGCAACTTACGCTCGCGGAGTGCGCCTACCTGGCGGGAATTATTCGCGCGCCGAATTATTACTCGGCAGCGGACCGTCATCCCGAGCGAGGTGCGCAGGCACGCGACCGAGTGTTGACGCAAATGGCCGAGAATAAATACATCACCGAAGCGGACGTGCAAGATGCCAAGCGCGCGCCGATCAAGCTGGTGCGCACCTCGGTGGCAGGCAGCGAAGCTCCATATTTCGTCGATATGGTGAAGGACCATTTGCTGGCGAAATATTCCGAGAATGAATTGGTGAGCCAGAATTTTCGTGTGTACACCACTCTGGATCCCGCGCTGCAACGCGCGGCTGCTGTGGCCGTGGATGCGGGAATGAAAAATGTCGACAAGCTATTGGCCAAGAAGTACGAGAGGTGGCGGAAGGCGAAGGCTAAGAAGGGGACCCCGAACGAAACGATCCCTCAAGCGCAAATCGCGCTGGTGGCGCTGGATCCCAAGACCGGGGAGATCAAAGCGGTAATCGGCGGGAGGGATTACGGGCAGAGCCAACTGAATCACGCGCTGGCACACCGGCAACCCGGATCGGTGTTCAAGCCATTTGTGTATGCGGCGGCGTTCGACAATGCGGTAGATAACGTGCAGCCGATTGTGACGCCGGCAACGACGGTGGATGACGAGCCGACGACGTTCAGCTTCGATGGCAAAGACTACACGCCCAATAATTATGGCGAAAAATTCATGGGGCACGTGACGGTGCGGGACGCGCTGACGAATTCACTGAACGTGGCGACCGTAAAGGTTGCAGAACTGATCGGCTACGGGCGGGTGGTGCAGATCGCCAGGCAAATGGGCCTGGGTAATAACATTCAGCCGACCCCTGCGGTGGCGTTGGGCGCTTATGAGATGACCCCGGTAGAGGTTGCGGCGGGATACACCACCTTTGCAACCATCGGGACGCGGGCGGAGCCGGAATTTCTGAAACGCGTGGTGGGTGCGGATGGCCAAATGCTGGAAGAAATTGAACCGCAGACGCGTGTGGCGCTCGATCCGCGAGTGGCGTATTTAACCACCAGCGTAATGAAAGATGTGCTGAATCGCGGGACCGGCGCGGCCGTGCGGCAGAAGGGGTTCACGCTTCCGGCCGCTGGAAAAACGGGAACGTCGCGCGATGGATGGTTTGCGGGGTTCACGACGAATTTGGTTTGCGTGATCTGGATTGGGTTCGACGATAACCGCGATCTGGGCTTTACGGGCGGCGTGGCGGTTGCGCCGGTGTGGGCGGATTTTATGATCCGCGCGACGGCTTTGCCTGAATATCACGACGTTAAGGATTTCACCATGCCTGCAGGGGTGGAGGCGGTGATGATTGATCCGGAGTCGATGGAGCTGGCGACTCCAAACTGCCCGACGACGCGGTCGGAGTTTTATGTCACGGGTTCGGCGCCGACACAATTGTGCGAGCTACATGGTGGCCGGGCGGCTAGCGGCGGATCGTGGCTTTCTCATATTTTTGGCGGGGGGCAAAAGGCGCCGCAGGTGGGCGCGGACGGACGAATCGTCTCTGGTGAGGCTGGCCCGGCAGCTCCGGAGGGTGCCGATGGGGTCGCCAATGCCAACGGGGCCAGTGGTGTCGAAGGGGAGGCCGGGCAAAAGAAAAAGGGTGCTTTACAGAAGATTTTTGGTATCTTTGGGGGCAAGAAGAAGGATCCCGACAAGGCCAAGCCTCCGCCGGAGAAGGGAGACTCCCCATGATCAGGTTTCATGCGGCAGTTCCAGCAAGCTTTCTCCTTCTAAGTTTCAGCATTCCCTCCGCAGGACAAACTTTCGAACGTAATGGAATATTTTCGGATGTGCCCGCGATGCAGCAAGAGCGGGTGGATTCCTCCGCAATCGTGGTGCGCCCGGCGCTCACGACAGAGCAACTTGCCGATCTGTACATGGTGCGCAAGGACTACCGCGAAGCGGCGCAAACGTACAAACGGTTGACGGACGAGAACCCGCGCAACGCGGTGTATTTGAATAAGCTGGGCATCGCGCTGCACCAGCAAGAGGCGCTCAAGCTGGCACTGAAGTATTACGAGCAGGCCACAAAGGTCGATCCTACTTACGCGGATGCGCTAAACAATATCGGGACGGTGTGGTACCAACGCAAGAAATACGGGAAAGCCATCAAGTCGTACCAAAAAGCTATAAATGTGCGCAAAGATATGGCGGTGCTGTACAGCAACCTGGCCTACGCCTATTTTGGGGATAAGAAATACGATCAATCGTTGCTGGCCTTTCACCAGGCGCTGACAATCGATCCGAAATTCTTTGAGCATAATGGATCGAGAAATGGTTCGGTGTTGCAAGACAGGTCGGTGACGGATCGCGGGCGCTTTTATTACATGCTGGCGAAGTCGTTCGCGCAAGCCGGGAATATTGAGCGATGCATTGTTTATTTACGCAAGGCGAAGGATGAGGGTTTTAAGGAGTTGAACAACGCGAAGACCGATCCAGACTTTGCAAGCATGTTGAAGAATCCGGAGATTCAGGAAATTCTTGCGCCCAAGCCGGTGGAAAGCGCGCAACGCTAGACGAGTTCTGTGGAAGGGTATTGAGGAAAAAGTGTTGGTGTGAGGAACATGGCGAGCATTTAGCGTGGTTTCCCTCTGATACAATGTTGGAACATGGTGCCGCGTAGTTACATTCATGAATTTTTGATTGTTTTTGTTGCCGGCTTGTTGTTTCCCACCTGGAATTTTTGTTCACCGCAAAGTACGCAAAGTTCGCCTAACGCTTCTTCGCGTAGCACTTCGGGCAATGCTGCAGGAAATGCGGCGGGCGCGACATCAGCAGACGCGTCGTCAGGAACTACGAACAACAGCAAAAATAATTCGTCGCACGGAATTTATCTGGTTTTTCCATTTCAAAATTCTGGGCCCTCGTCGCGTCTGGACTGGCTTTCCGAAGGACTAGAAGAACTTACCATTCAGGGACTGTCGTCAGCTGGAGAGCAGGTTTATTCCCATTCATGGCGCCTGGGGGAATTGGAGCGCTACGGCATCCCCACCACGGCAAAATTAAGCCGCGCGACGATGTTGCATGTGGCGGAGGATCTGGACGCCGACTTCGTGGTGTTTGGCAGCTTTAATTACGACGGAAAGAATTTGACGATTGATAGCCGGTTGTTACGGGTAAATCCTGCGGCGCTATTGCCGCCGCTGCACGAAAGTGGCCCGCTGGAAACGGTGATGGACCTGCACACGCGGTTGATCTGGCGGATGCTGTCGGAGAACGATCACGCGTACCCGTTGAGCTTGACGGAATTCGGCCAGATGCATAAGGCCATTCGGCTGGATGCGTTTGAGCATTACATTCGTGGATTGATCGCCAACGAGGACGAAATGCGCGTGCGTGAGTTGCGGGAAGCGGTGCGTCTGGAGCCGGAATGGGTGGAACCGAATTACGCTCTCGGAGAAGCTTATTTTACGAAACGAGATTGCGTGTCGGCGTTGCCGTGGTACGCCAAAGTACCGAAGACGCACGAGCGTTACCTAGAGACGCTATTTTCTGTTGGCGTGTGCAGGTTGTCGATGAATCAACCGGACCAGGCGGAAGAAGCATTTGCGACATTGCAGACTTTATTGCGCGGCAGCAGCGCTCCGGGCGTGGATTTTCCGGAGGTGTTAAATAATCTGGCGATCGCGAAAGCGCGGCAAAATAAATTTGCGGCAGCGCAGGAGGATTTACGACGCGCGTCTTCACTTGATCCGGATGAAGACGACTATCCGTTTAATCTGGGATTGATCGCGATGCGGCAGGGAGATTTTAACGGCGCCGCGGGCCAATTTCGCGAAGCATCGCATCGCGAGCCGGATATCCCGGAGGACCGCTCGTTGCTAGTCGCGGCGCTCGAGAAAGCCGGCAAGCAGGAAGAGGCGGACCAGGAACGAAATGCCGCGCTGGAGGCTTTTGGCCCTAATGGCGTGACAACGACGCACCTGGATTCGAAGGCCGATTCGTTGACGCATCTCGAGCGGGTGACCACGGAGATTGATCCAGAGACGTTGCGCTTTGAGATGGAGTCGGCGGAAGCGCGCGCGGCAACGGGTGGGCCTCAAGATGCGCGCGATACGCCTGCAATGCATCTGCGGCGCGCGAGGCAGGAACTTTCTGGCGGGCAACTGGATGCCGCGGAGCGCGAATATCACGTGACATTGGCTGCGGACAAAGGGAATGCTGCCGCGCATCTGGGCTTGGGTGAAATTGCCCGACGCCAGGGAAGGCTGGACGATTCGGTGAAGGAGTTGTTGTTGTCGCTGGAGGCGCGGGATTCGGCGGTCGTGCGTACTACGCTGGCGCGCGTTTACCTGGAGCAGAAAAAGACTACCATGGCGCGCGCGGAAGTGGAGCGGGCACTGAAGCTCGCACCCAACTATACGGAAGCCAAGCAATTGCTGGAACATTTGCAAAATGGAAAGCCGGCAGAAGTTCCTCCGAAAGGGGGCCCGCAATGAAACGCTGGAATGGATTTTTTTTGCGCTGGGCTGAGAGATTGGGACGCGTCGGGATATTCGGGGTTGTTTTGGGCGTGACGTGGTTGGCGTTGATGTTTGGCGTTCATTCGAAGGCGGCGGTGGAAGAACATGCGTTGCCACAAGTGGCCGAAGTGGTGGAGCTGAAGCTGGACGGGGAAGTGGAACCGATTCTGGCGACGTACGTGGAAGAGGGGCTGGCGAATGCGGCGCAACGGCATGCCGCGCTGGTGCTGATTACCATGGATACGCCGGGCGGGCTTAGCGATTCGATGAAAAATATTATTCAGCACATTCTGGCGTCGCCTGTGCCGGTGGCCGTCTATGTTGAGCCGACCGGGGCGCGCGGAGCTTCGGCGGGATTTTATATTTTGCTTTCGGCGGATATTGCGGCCATGGCTCCGGGCACGCACGCGGGCGCGGCATCGCCGGTGATTATGATTGGCGGATTCGCGCAGCAGATTGACGAAACATTTCGCAAGAAAATAAATAATGATGCCATGGCCTTTTTGCGCAGCTTCACGGAGCGACGCGGGCGAAACCCGGCGCTGGCGGAGACGGCCATTACGGAAGCCAAGGCGTTCACTGAAAAAGAGGCGCTGGAAAACAAGATGATCGATGTGATCGCCAGCTCGCGCGAGGATTTGCTGCGGCAACTGAATGGGCGATCGATCGCGCGGTTTGACGGGAGCAAGGTTACGCTGGCTCTGGAACATCCCAATTTTGTGCCATTCGAATTGTCGGCACGTCAGAAATTCCTGGCGCGTATCGTTGAGCCGGATGCATTTTTTATTTTGCTGCTCATCGGTGTGCTGGGTCTTTATACGGAATTTACGCATCCGGGAGTGGTGGCGCCGGGCGTTTTTGGCGGGATTTGCGCTGTGTTGGCGCTCTATGCCATGCATTTGCTGCCGGTAAATTATGCTGGGCTGTTTTTAATTTTGCTGGCGTTGGGATTTTTTATTCTGGAAGCTAAATTCACGAGTCATGGAGTACTGGCGCTGGGCGGAATACTATCGATGTTGTTGGGAGCGATGTTTCTGATTCGCTCGCCATTGACGAATGGCGGAGTGAGTTTGGGAATTGCGGTGGCGGCGACGCTGCCGTTTGCGTTGCTCACCGTGTTCCTGATGCGGCTGGTGTTACGCTCGCGAAAATGGAAAGCGGCTACGGGAATGGAAGAATTGATCGGCGAGCAGGGCGTCGCGGTGTCGGCGTTGCGTGCCGGTGTGGAAGGTATGATTCGGATCCATGGTGAATTGTGGGGCGCGGTGTCGTCGCAGGAGGCGCCGGAAGGCGCGCCGGTGCGCGTGTTGCGGATTGAGGGGTTGAAACTTTATGTCGAACCGGCGCAGTCGCCGGCGGCGAGCCACAGTTAAAAGCGACAGTTAAGAGGTTGTCCAGCGCGGGGAGGACAGCATGGAAATAGGTTTCTTGGGAATCATGGTGATTATCGGGATCGGGCTGATCTGGTTCTGGAATTCGTTGTACATCATTAAAGAGTGGGAGCGCGGAGTTGTGCTGCGGTTGGGGCGGTTGCTGCCGGAAGCGAAAACGGCAGGCATCAATCTGGTTTTCTGGCCCATCGAAACGCTTTATCGCATCAATATGCGGCTCGAGACTCTGGACGTGCCGCCGCAGGACATCATTACGCGCGATAACGTGTCGGTGAAAGTGAATGCGGTTTGTTATTTTCGGGTAGTGGATGCGAACCTGGCGATGTCGCAGGTGCAGAATTATCAATACGCCACTTCGCAACTGGCGCAGACCACACTGCGCAGCATCGTGGGGCAATTCGAATTGGATGAAATTTTATCGCAACGCGACAAGGTGAACGCCAAGCTGCAGATTATTCTGGACACGGACACGGAACCGTGGGGCATCAAGGTCTCCAAGGTGGAAGTGAAGCAGGTGGATATTCCCGAGCAGATGCAGCGGGCCATTGCGCGACAAGCGGAAGCGGAACGCGAACGGCGAGCAAAAATTATTCATGCCGAAGGCGAGTACGAAGCGTCGCAAAAACTTGCCGACGCAGCGAAAGTTCTGGAAACGCAGCCAACCGCGATTCAGCTGCGCTATCTGCAAACACTGACGGAAATAGGTACTGAGAAGAACACAACGATTGTGTTTCCTTTGCCCATCGATATTATTAACCAGTGGACGCGGGCTTTAGGCAACGGGTCAGTGAGCGCGAAGTAGGCTCCATATAGCCAGAAGACAGGTAATTGATGGCAGCGGGAAGAAAACGAGGCGCGGGGGAACGGGTGCTGGAAAGCCGGCACGTCATCGGCTTATTTCTGCTGATGCTGGTTTTCTCCGCGATTTTTTTCACGCTGGGTTATGTGATGGGCCGCAGTCAGTACGACGGGCAAGTCCGCGCAGCTAATACGCAGCGCGACGTGCCGGATGCAATCGTCAAGAAATCTGACTCCGGACTGAAGCATGCGACAAATACGCCCGCAACCGCTACGCCAGCTCCCGAAGAATCGAATCCCAATTCCGACTGGGAGTTTTATAGCGCAGACAAGCAGAAAGGAACGGGCGATCATCTGAAGCCGGCACCGTTGGGTGTTTCACCATCGGCAAAGACTGCGCAGCAAAATAACGGTAACGCCAAGCCCGCACCCGCGGTTTTTGAGTCGCCGAAACCGCCACAATCCGGCTATACGTTGCAAGTCATGGCGGTGCGTCGAGAGTCGGACGCGCTGGACCTCGCCAAGCGTTTGCAAAAAAACAAATTTCCCGCTTTCGTTTTGACCCCGCAAGGAAGCAAATATTACCGCGTGCAAGTGGGACCTTACTCGGATAAGAAATCCGCGGAAGCCGCCAAGAAGGGTTTGGAGGGCGCGGGCTTCCGGGCTATCGTGAAGCGCGGATGACGCGACGAAATTGGATAGTGTATCTTCGCCCGCGTCCGGGCGAGCGGATGCCCACGAGTTTGCGGTTGGTGGTCGCGGCAGTTTCCGGCGCGGCGCTTTCCCTTTCCTACACTGGTTTTTATCTAAGCATTTATTCCTGGATCTGCATCGGGATCCTGCTGGTGTCGTTGTTTGGAGCGCGTCCGCGAGTGGCGTTTGCGTGCGGATTTCTTCACGGTCTGGTGTTTTGCCTGACGTCCGTGCCGTGGATTGCTACCGTGCTGGCGGTTCACGGTGGCGTGTCTCGCCTGGGCGGGTGGGGCGTGCTGCTGCTGATTGCTGCGGTGTGGGGAATTTTAATCGGGATGTTTGCATGGATCGTGCAGCGGCTCGCAACGCACAGCATCGAACTGGCTTGTATTGGGGCGCCGTTCGTGTGGGTAACTTTTGAATTCGTCCGGGCGCGTTTGCCGGAGATAAGTTTTCCGTGGAATTTGTTGGGTTATCCGGCGGCGGCGAATCTGGGACTGATTCAACTGACGAGTGTCACGGGAATTTATGGGTTGTCGTTTTTAGTGGCGGCGTTCAATGCCCTGTTGGCGTGGGCTGAAGTGGGACCGTCGGCGACGGGGAGGCGCAGGTTGGGCGTGCTAGCCGCGGGAACGGCCTGCGTTATTGCCGCGATGTTGATTGGGCCGCGACTCGTGCCGCGACCGCAAGCAAAGCACCTAGCGCGTGCGGTGCAACTGAACTTTCCGGAAGCGCCGGAGTACGGTTCTAACTGGTTTGTTGCCCACACCAGCGACATGTTGGAAGCGGCGCGACTGAGTCTTGCGACCAGCGGGCACGACGTGGATTTACTGGTTTGGCCGGAAGCGCCGGCGCCATTTTCGTATCAAGATCCGAGATTTGCGCAATTCGCCAGCCAGCTGGGGACGAAATTCGGTCATCCATTTCTGGTGGGAGCCATCGAGTGGAAAGCGCCCGCGGATGGAGCGGCGGCAAACGGACATGCCACATTGGCGCCGTTCAACAGCGCGCTGCTTTTCAATTCGCAGGGACAAAGGATTTTTTCCTACGACAAAATTCACCTGGTGCCTTTTGGCGAGTATGAGCCTTTCCCGCTGATTCATGAAGTGGTGAATCGCGTGTCGGAGGAAGTAGGGGGATTTCGCAAAGGTCAAACGTACGGTGTAGGTGCATTGCCGGGTGGGTATTCGCTGGGAGTATTTATTTGTTACGAAGCGATTTATCCAGGAGAGATCAGGCACTTTGCCGCGGAAGGCGCGACGCTGCTCGTGAATATTTCGAATGACGGCTGGTTTGGGCGTTCGGCTGCGGCGCGACAGCATTTATTGATGGCTCGCGTGCGCGCAGTGGAGAATCGCCGATGGCTGCTTCGCGTGACCAATAATGGATACACCGCGTCGGTCGATCCTTACGGCCGGATTTACGAGCCGTTGCCTACCGATGTGCGCGCGAGCGCCGATTTGCCATACGATTTTCGCACCGATCGCAGCATTTACACGCGATTTGGAGATTGGTTCGCCTGGCTCTGCGTGGCGGTTTCCGCTATTCTGTTGGCTTCAACTTTCTGGAAAGGAAATGTTTCGCGCGATAGTATTCCGATACCGGTGGATTTTCTGGCCTCGCCCATTCGAGTGGTTCCCGATCCGGTCTCGTCGCGTTCTTCCACATGATTATTGAAGATTTGCAGCACAAGTATGAAGGGCTAAAAGAGCGCATCACGCTTGTGCGGAGTTATCTTTGACGCCCCGCAGCATCGCGAGCGCCTGAAATCTCTCGAAGCGCGCGTCGCGGACCCGAATTTCTGGAGCAATCAAGAAGCTGCACAGGCCGTGCTGCGTGACCGCAAGCGCGCTGAGGAGCAGGTGGGCGCGGACGACAAGCTTGCGTCGATGTCTGAAGACATCGAGACGTATATCAATTTAGCGCAGGAAGAAACCAACGCGGATCAGCGCAACGATTTGCTAAAGGATTTAGACCGCGAGTTGAATGCCGCGGAGAGCTACGTCGCGGACCTGGAAACCAAGACTTTGCTGTCGGGTGAGAACGACCACCTGAACGCCATCATGACCATCAAGCCGGGCGCCGGCGGCACGGAGTCGCAAGATTGGGCGTCCATTTTGCTGCGCATGTATTTGCGATGGGCAGAGCGCAAGGGCATGAACGCTTTGGTGCTGGATGAAACGCCGGGCGAAGAGGCGGGCATCAAGTCCGCGACCATTCAGTTCAGCGGCGAGAATGCTTACGGATTGCTCACCGGCGAAACGGGAGTGCACCGGCTGGTCCGCATTTCACCGTTCGACCAGGCGGCGCGGCGGCACACTTCGTTTGCTTCGGTGTTTGTGATTCCGGAAATTGATGACCGCATCGAGATTGATGTGAAACCTGAAGAGATTCGCGTGGATACCTTTCGTGCCGGCGGCGCGGGTGGGCAAAACGTAAATAAAGTGGAAACCGCGGTGCGCATCACGCACCTGGCCACGAATATCGTGGTGCAATGCCAGGCGGAGCGCAGTCAGCATAAAAACCGCGAGATCGCGATGAAGATGCTGCGCTCGCGGCTGTACGATCTGGAAATTCAGAAGCGGCAGGCGGCTACGGATAAGCTGGACGAATCCAAGCTGGATATTTCGTTTGGCAGCCAGATACGTTCGTACGTGATGCAGCCGTACCGGCTGATCAAGGATCACCGTACCAAATTTGAAGTGGGCGACGTGGACCGCGTGTTGGATGGCGACCTGGATCCATTTATCCGGTCCTACTTGATGGCCAAGAAGAGGACCAAAGGGAAGTTGAGCGTGCAATTGGAAGACGCGGACGTCGCCTAAGAGCTTTGTAATAAGGGTACCTATCCATTCAACCGCCGTTTGGTACCGTTCAGATGGCGTGTAACGCATTTGGATTCAACAATTTGATTCTTGTCTTTTCGAATGGTACCGTTCAAAGGTACCTACTATAATTAGAAGCCGCGCAGCTGCGCCGCCTAACTGCCGTCCCCGGCAAATACACGAAGGAGACTCGTTTTGAGCGAAGCCTTACGCAATTTTCTGTTTACATCGGAATCCGTGACGGAAGGCCACCCGGATAAAATCGCAGACCAAATTTCGGATGCAGTGCTGGATGAAGTGATGAGGCAGGACCCCATGGGTCGGGTGGCCTGCGAGACGCTGGTCACGACCGGGTTGGCGGTGGTTGCGGGAGAAATTACCACCAGTGCGCACGTGAATTATGACGAGCTGGTGCGGGAGACCATCCGAGGCGTGGGCTACGACCGCGCGAAATATGGTTACGATTGTGAAACCTGCGCGGTGATGTGCACGGTGAAGCGTCAATCGCCAGACATCGCTATGGGCGTGGATACCGGCGGAGCGGGCGACCAGGGTTTGATGTTTGGCTATGCCTGCGACGAAACAGATGAGCTGATGCCGATGCCCATCCAACTGGCTCACCGGCTGACGCAGCGGCTCTCGGAAGTTCGCAAGAGCAAGAAAGTTGATTTCCTGCGGCCGGACGGAAAATCGCAAGTGACGGTTGAATATCGCAATGGGCGGCCGGCACGAATTGATACCGTAGTGATTTCCACGCAGCACGACCATAAAGTTTCGAACGAAGATCTTCGCGAGGCGGTTACCACGCACATCATCAAGCCCATCATTCCTGCGGCGATGCTGGATTCCAAAACGAAATATCACATCAATCCTACCGGGCGATTTGTGATTGGCGGGCCCATGGGCGATGCCGGCCTGACCGGACGGAAGATTATCGTGGACACGTACGGAGGCTACAGCCGGCACGGCGGAGGAGCTTTTTCCGGCAAGGATCCGAGTAAGGTAGACCGCTCGGCCTGCTACATGGCGCGCTATATCGCGAAGAATATCGTGGCTGCCGGGCTGGCGCGCAAGGCGGAAGTGCAACTTGCTTATGCTATCGGCGTGGCTGAGCCTGTTTCGGTAATGGTTGATGCGTTTGGCACGGAAACGGTCTCGGAAGAAAAAATGACCAAGTTGATCCGCGAATTTTTCTCGCTGACGCCGAAGGGAATTATCGAAGCGCTGGATCTGCGCCGGCCTATTTACAAACCGACGGCAGCTTACGGGCACTTCGGGCGAACGGGTCCGGGATTTACCTGGGAGCGTACTGACCGCGCCAGGGCTTTGCGCGAGGCTGCCGGTCTTGGTGCGTCGTCGACCAAGGCGAATGCGACTGCGGAAGTTGGAGCGCGGCGGTAGTTTTTTGGGCATCTCGACGGTTCGTGTCTTTCAAAAATTTTATTTCCTTTCCTCGAGCGAAATTTTCGCCGGCAAAAATTAATTAAGGAGCATTTCATTGGCTACCGCTGAACTGAAAAAAGGTGATGTGAAAGATATTGGGCTGGCTGATGCAGGTAAACGCAAGATTGAGTGGGCGCAGCAGCAGATGCCGGTGCTCGAATCGATCCGCAAAAGATTTTTGAAAGAGCAACCGCTTAAGGGCCTGCGCGTTTCGGCTTGTCTGCACGTCACCAGCGAAACGGCCAACCTGATGATCGCGTTGCGCGATGGCGGGGCGGATGCCGTGCTGTGCGCGTCCAATCCGCTTTCGACGCAGGATGAAGTGGCGGCGTCGCTGAATCGCGATTACAACATTCCGACGTTCGCCATCAAGGGAGAGGACAACGATACGTATTACACGCACTTGCGCGCGGCGCTGGATCATAAGCCGCAATTCACCATGGACGATGGCGCGGACTTGGTCACTATGTTGTTGACCAAGCGCACCGACCTGGTGCCTCACGTGATTGCGGGGACGGAAGAGACTACTACTGGCGTGATTCGTTTGCGTGCCATGGCTAAGGATGGAACGCTGAAGTATCCGATTGTGGCGGTGAACGATGCCATGACCAAGCATTTTTTTGACAATCGCTACGGGACCGGGCAGTCCACCATTGATGGCGTGATTCGCGCGACGAATGTGCTTATCGCGGGATTGAAAGTTGTGATCGCTGGGTACGGATGGTGCGGGCGCGGCGTGGCGATGCGCGCGAAGGGCTTGGGCGCGGATGTGATCGTCACGGAAATTGATCCGGTGAAGGGCATTGAAGCGGTCATGGACGGTTTCCGCGTGATGCCTATGGAACAGGCAGTAAAAGAAGGCGACATCTACATTACGGTGACCGGAAACAAGAGCGTGATTCGCGCCGAGCATTTTGAAAAGATGAAAGCTGGCGCGATCGTTTGCAACTCTGGGCACTTCAACGTGGAGATTGATATTCCGGCGCTCGAGAAGATGTCGAGCGGCAAGCGGGAAGTTCGTCCGCTGGTGGACGAATATACGTTGAAGGGCGACCGCAAGGTTTATTTGTTGGGCGAAGGACGGCTCGTCAATCTGGCTACTGCGGAAGGGCATCCGGCTTCGGTGATGGACATGAGCTTCGCGAACCAGGCGCTTTCTGCTGAGTATCTGCGCGCTAATTACAAGACGCTGAAGCCGCAGGTGTACGTAGTGCCGGAGCACCTAGACAAAGAGATTGCCCGGCTCAAACTTGAAAGCATGGGGCACAAGCTGGATAAGCTGACGCCAGAGCAGGAACATTATTTGGCGTCGTGGCAAGAAGGCACGTAGTCGGTAATTTTTGACACCGCGGCGGCGGGGCCATTCAGTGGAATCGTGCCACCGTCACGTCGCCGCTAATCGTCGCGGCATCGCCGACGAGCGACGGATTTCAGTTTTCAAATTGACCTGCAATCAGCGTTATGCGATTGACTACACCGCGCGCCGTTATTCTCGTTATAAGCTTTTTGACATTTGCCCTGGCGGTTCTTCCTCTACAGAGTCGACAGACACGAGATTCCGCTCCAGCCGAAATTGTGTGCGGCACGATAAACACGGAGTTCACCGAAGGACGCTGCATTCACATCACGTTCAGCGGAGAAGTTTCGGCGGACAAGAATTTTGATCGCCCGTTTGGGCCGCTTCGTTTTCGGTTGAATAGCCAGGAGGGTTCATCCGGTTGGTGGATCGAAGTGGCCCCTGCCGTGGAAGCCAACTCCGGGAATGACGAATACGTGTGGCCAGTTACTCCGCCGTATCACTTCGGCAACGTCCGTTACCTGGACACTTCCTACGGCGCGCGCGCAGAGGATGCCGTTAAAGAATCGCTAAGGGATTTTAACTTCGTCCTCGATCAGCGACAGTTCAATCGCGCAGCGGAGTTGGTGAACTCAGCCGTGTACTCGCACCCACTTAACAATGAGAGTTCTGACGTAGAATTCGACGAAGAATCACAAAATGCCCTCGCCGCCCTGGAATCCATGTCAATCGGCAAAGGCCGTCTTCAGATTCTGGACTCGCGAGTCGATGGCTCCGCTGGACAAGATGGCCTGGGCGCGATTGAATGGTTAAAGTTCCGTGTCGAACTTCATGTTCCTTGCAACTTCACCGTTCCTGATTCTCCCGGCCTTTTGATTGACCGGTCGCAATGCTCAAGCGAACGTAAAAAGCCCTAAACCATGTACAACTGGACAAATTTAGCTCTGGAAACCGCACGGCTGCGCGGAGCTTCTTACGCCGATGTTCGCGTTATGCATCAACGCCAACGTGATTTGACTACCAAGAATGGAAAAGTTGGGACGCTGGCGCAGTCGGAATCCATTGGTTTGGGAATTCGCGTTTTGGCCAATGGGGCTTGGGGATTTGCGTCTACCGACCGTTTGACGCGCGAGGGAGTGGCAAAGTGTGCGGCGCAGGCGGTGGCGATTGCCAAAGCTTCGGCGACTGCCAAACGGCACGACGTGGTGATGGTTGACGAGCAAGCGCACATCGATAGTTGGCAGAGTCCGTTTCGCAAAGACCCGTTTGAGATTCCATTGGAGACGCAACTTGGTCTTCTGTTGGCGGCAGATGCGGAAATGCGCCGGGTGAAAGGCGTGACGTTGACGGAAACCGATATGCAATTCCGCAAAACGGATAGCTGGTTTGCGTCCAGCATTGGATCGCGCATTCATCAACGGAAAGTGACATCCGGATGCGGGATTGCCGCTACTTCGTTCAAGAATGAGGAAATTCAGAAACGTTCGTATCCGAATAGTTTTGGCGGACAGCACGCTTTGCAGGGGTACGAGCTGATTGAATCGCTGGACCTGGTGAAAAATGCGGCGGTGATTGCGGAAGAAGCTGTGGCGCTGCACGGCGCCGCGCAATGCCCGGAGAAAAAGGGGACGCTGATTCTGGGCGGGAGCCAGCTGGGATTGCAGATTCATGAGTCGGTCGGGCATCCCATTGAGCTGGATCGCGTGCTGGGCGAAGAAGCGAATTTCGCGGGGACCAGTTTCCTTACGCTCGATCAGGTGAATCATCTCAAGTACGCGTCGGAAATCGTAAATGTGGTAGCGGACGCTCGGCTCGAGCACGGCCAAGGCTTAGGGACCTTTGCCTATGATGATGAGGGCGTGCCTGCGCAACGCACGGACATTATTCAGGCGGGGCAATTCCGCGGATATCTTTCGAATCGCGAGACGGCACATCTGATTGGATTGAAGCGTTCTTCGGGCACCATGCGCACGGAGGGCTGGAACCGCTTGCCGATTATTCGAATGACCAACGTGAGTCTGCTGCCGGGCAACTGGGATTTTGACGATTTGATTCAGAGTACCGACGATGGAATTTTGATGGAGACGAATCGTTCGTGGTCCATCGACGACCGGCGGTATCAGTTTCAATTTTCGACTGAGATTGGCTGGGAAATTAAAGGCGGAAAGAAAATCCGCATGCTGAGAAATCCAAGCTATAGCGGGATTACTACCGAGTTCTGGAATTCCTGCGACGCCATCTGCAATATGGAACACTGGACCTTGTGGGGCACGCCGAATTGCGGCAAGGGCCAGCCGATGCAAACGATGGGCACGGGGCATGGCGCCTCGCCTTCGCGATTCAGGAATGTTCATATCGGGGCGGCGTTTTCGGATCAATGAAAGCCTCCGCTAAAACTCATGCGCGTCGGGAAATGAGCGAAGTAGCCGGGCCGATCGAATTGTTGCGCGAGCGGGAACTTCAGCAAATCATCGACACGGTTTTGCGGCTCGCGAAAAAGATTGGCGTCTCGGAAACAGAAGTTCATGTGGATGAAGCGGCCGACGCACTGACGCGTTTCGCAAATAACGCGATTCATCAGAACGTGGTGGAGCATGGGCTGACGGTGTCTGTTCGAACGGTGTTTGAGGGTCGCACGGCGCGTGCGACGACCAACCGGATTGATGAAGATTCGCTGCGGAACGCGATCGAAGGGTCGCTTTCACTGGCAGCCAGCCAGCCGAAAAATCCGCTCTTGCTTCCGATGCCGGGAGCACAGAAATATTCAGGGGTGAATCGCTTTGTAAAACAAACGGCGGCGGTAACTCCCGAAGACCGCGCGCTGGCAGTGCGCCGCGCCTGCGACCTGGCGATCAAACACGGCCAAATTGCTGCGGGGATTTTCTCGACGGGGCAGAATCAGACGGCAGTAGGAAATTCGCGTGGGCTATTCGCGGCGTACCGCGACACGCATGCTGAATTTTCCATCACCATGCAGGAAAAGCCGGCGGCGAGCTGGGCTAAAGCGAATTCCGGGGATGTACAAAAGTTTGATCCGCAGAAGCTGGCTGCTCGGGCCAGCGAAAAGGCCCACCTTGCGGTAGAGGCTCGCCAATTATCAGCTGGACGCTACACCGTCATACTAGAGCCGGCCGCCGTGCTCGATCTGGTGGGGTTTCTTTTTTACGATTTTGCCGCCACAGCGTTACAGGATAAGCGGTCGTGCCTTAACGAGCGCATGGGGAAGCAATTATTCGGCAAAAATATTTCGATTTACGATGACGCATATCACCCGTTGCAGCTGGGCGCACCATTTGACGGGGAAGGAATGCCGCGGCAAAAAGTGCAGTTGGTGGATCGCGGCATTCCTAAGAATCTGGTGTATTCACGTAGCAGCGCCAAAATTGCGGGGAAAAAGCCGACCGGACATGGTTTCATGCTGCCGAACGAATACGGCGAGGCGCCCATGAACTTGGTTTTCTCGGGTGGCAAATCGTCGCTGGAAGAAATGATCGCTTCGACGGAACGCGGGCTGCTGGTTACGCGTTTGTGGTACATCCGGGAAGTGGACCCGTACGAAAAGATCATGACCGGCATGACCAGAGATGGCTTGTTTCTGGTGGAGAAAGGGCGTGTAGTTTCGGCGGTTCGCAATTTCCGGTTTAACCAGTCGTTGCTGGAGATGTTGCGGAATGTGGAGCTGATGGGACCGGCGGTGCGCGCCACCGGGGAAGAAGCGTTCGAAATGGTGGTGCCGGCGATGAAGGTGCGCGAGTTCCATTTCTCGGAAGTTACCAAGTTTTAGTTACAAAACGTTAATAATCCCCCGCGGCCACAGTCCCCCCCCTCAGAAAACGAATTCAGCGCATTCAAATTCTGAGTTTTACTTGCTTGGCGCCAGGGCCTATACAAACATATGGCCTCCGGGCGCCCAAGGTACTCAGACCAGCGGTTACCCGTCTCTCCGCGCGAAGATGCGGGGCCGAACGGGCGTCATCCGAACTGGGGACATCCCGACCACGATGCCTGCGGGACTGGTTTTGTAGCGCGCCTGGGCGGTTCTGCAAACTACGACATTATTCAATATGCCTTGACCGCGCTGGAGCGGCTTACGCATCGCGGCGGAGTCGATGCTGACGGCGCCAGCGGCGATGGCGCGGGACTGCTCACCTCGCTTCCTCAAGATTTTTTCCGCGCTCGCGCAAAAGAGCAGGGCATCGAGCTTCCACAGAATTTCGGGCTTGGATTCGCTTTCCTGGCGGCCCACGCGGTGAGCGACGCGCGCTCCGCGATAGAGCACGCGGCGGAAAGCGAGCGCTGTCGCGTGTTGGGATGGCGGCGCGTGCCGGTGGACGTCAATTCGCTTGGCCGGCGGGCGCTGGAAACCATGCCGGAGATCTGGCAGTTTTTCGTGGAGCCGATTAATCGCGCGAAATTGCCCGCGCGATTTGAGCGCCGTATGGCCATGATGCGCAAGCGCGCGGAAATCGCCATGCCGGCGCGGTGTTATATCTGTTCGCTGTCATCGCGCACGGTGGTGTACAAGGGGCTGCTGACGCCCTGGCAATTTCCGCAGTTTTATGAAGATTTGCGCGACCCGTCGTTCGCCACTACCTTTGCGATATTTCACCAACGCTATTCCACGAATACGCAGCCATCGTGGGATTTGGCGCAGCCGTTCCGGCATGTGGCGCACAACGGGGAAATCAATACTATCGTGTCCAACCGGCGGTGGATGCGGGCTAAGCAACGCGAACAACGCACGGCTTTGAAGGTGGGGGCGTGGTTCCAGGCGTTGGAACCCAACGTCAGTGATTCGGCGAGTTTTGATAATGCGTTCGAGCTGAAATTGCTCGAGGGGTTGTCTCCGGAAGCGGCAATGCTCGGGCTCGTTCCGCCGGCATTTGAGAAGGATCCAGTGCTGTCGCGCGACGTACGCGCGGCGCTGACGGCGGTTTCGCAGCAAGGAGAGCCGTGGGATGGGCCAGCCGCGCTGGTTTTCTCCGACGGGCAATTGGTGGGCGCGAAACTGGATCGCAATGGCTTGCGGCCACTGCGCTATACGCTGACGCATGACGGCTTGCTGATCGCCGGTTCTGAAACTGGGCTGATCGATTTCGAAGAATCGCGCATCGCGGAACGGCAGCGTTTGGGCCCCGGCGAAATGATTCTCGCTGATCCGGCGTCGGGGCTTTTCCTTCGCTGGCGGGACATTTTGAAACGGCTGGCCGCCAATGTCGATCGGGGACCCGCGACTACCCAGCGGATGGCGACCAATTCTATTTCTCGCGCGGTGGCCGCGACTATTGAACAACCAAAACGCATGGCGGCCGCGGCGGGTTGGACAGAGGATCAATTTAAGACACTCTTTAGCGCGTTGGTGCATGGGAAAGAGGCGGACTGGAGCATGGGCGACGACGCCCCTCCGGCGTTTTTGTCTACGTTGAGGCGGACGCTCTGGGATTACTGCAAGCAGCGTTTCGCGCAAGTCACTAATCCGCCGATCGACCCGTTGCGCGAATCGCACGTGATGTCGCTCGAAGTGCATTTGAAGGGCGGTCTCACTTTACCGACACCATTAATCGATGCTGCGCAGTTCGCGCAGCTTACCGAAGTATTTGGTGAAGCGCGCCGCATCGATTTCACCTTCCCTGCCGCCATGGGACTCCCGGGCGCGCGCCGCGCTGTTGCTCAGCTTTCAACTACCCCTCTGAGTAGCGGCGGACGCCCGGGATTCCTCCTCCTTAGCGATCGTGGGATCGGTAGCGAGCGCGCTTGTCTGCCGGCGCTGCTGGCGACGGCTGCGGTGTGGAAAGCGATGGTGCGCGAAGGATTGTGGGATGTGCCGCTGGTGGTGGAATCCGCGCAGATTTTTGACACGCATCATGTGGCGCTGCTGGTGGCTGCGGGAGCGAGCGCGGTTTTGCCATATCTGGCTGATCAATTCGCACAAGAGCTGGAAACCGGCGGAGCGGAGCGGGTGAGGAGTTCCGTGAACGCCGGGTTACGAAAAGTTTTGGCGCGCATGGGCGTGTCTACCGTTGCGAGCTATCGCAACAGCCAGCTTTTCGAAGTTGTAGGGCTGGCTGAAGATTTGTGCGCGGAATTTTTTGAAGATGCGGCAGATTTTCCGGGCCAGAAAACTTTGGACCAATTGCTGGGCGATTATTTGCAAATGCATCAGAAGGCGTTCGCTGCAACAGCGGATGGTCATCAGCCGGACCTGGGCGATGCGGGGCTGTATCGTTTCCGCAAAGGCGCGGAGCTGCATGCTAATTCGCCGGAACTGGTGCGGCGCATGCATGCGCACGTGCGCGCGCCGGATGCGCAAAAATATTCCGCGCTGGAAGAACTCGCGGAACGCCAGGGAACGGTGTTTCTGCGCGATTTGCTGGATATCGTGCCGGGAACGCCGATTGCGATGGAGGAAGTGGAGCCTGCGGAATCGGTGCTGAAGCGTTTCAGCACGCAAGCCATGTCGCTCGGTTCTCTGGGTCCAGAGGCGCACCGCACGCTAGCGGTGGCGATGAATCTGCTGGGTGGGCGCAGCAATACCGGGGAAGGCGGCGAAGATCCGGCGACGTATCGCTACGAGCCGGAAGCGGCCAACAAAATCAAGCAGGTGGCGTCCGGAAGATTTGGAGTGACCGCGGATTACCTGGTGCACGCGGAAGAACTCGAAATAAAGATGGCGCAGGGCTCCAAGCCTGGCGAAGGAGGACAACTCCCGGCGCGCAAAGTTACGGAATACATCGCGCGCATTCGTCACGCCACTCCGGGGACGCCGCTGATTTCACCGCCACCGCATCACGATATCTACAGCATCGAGGATTTGGCGCAGCTGATTCACGATTTGCGCGCCGTGAATCCCTATGCGCGAATTGGAGTGAAGCTGGTTTCCGGCGCGGGAGTGGGAATTATCGCCGCGGGTGTTGCGAAAGCGGGCGCCGACGTCATTACCATCAGTGGACACAATGGTGGAACCGGATCTTCTCCGCTTACGTCTATTAAGAATACAGGTTTGCCGTGGGAAATTGGGTTGCGCGAAACACATGACACTTTGGTTCGCGCCGGCCTCCGTTCACGACTCTCTCTCCGCGTGGACGGAGGCCTCAAATTTGCACGGGACATTATTTTGGCGGCCATTTTGGGCGCTGATGAGTTTGGATTTGGGACCGCGTCGCTGCTGGCGATTGGCTGCGTGATGGCGCGGCAATGCCATTTAAATACCTGCCCTGTAGGAATTGCCACACAAGATGAAAAATTGCGCGCGCGATTTACGGGGAAACCCGAAATGGTGGTGGCCTATTTCCAGTACCTCGCTGAGGAAGTACGAAATCGCATGGCGCAACTGGGTGTGCGTTCCCTCACGGAGCTATCTGGTTGGTACGACCTGTTAGAAACGCGATCGGGGATGGATGCGTTGCTGATCGTGCCGATTTCCGAATCGCGGCGCGTGGCTCCGCAACAGGAGCCCGCTTTGCACGTAGCGGCCAAGGAAGCTTCGCGGCATTTCGCGGAGGACCTGGGAGCTCCGCGCAAGATGGAAGTGATTCAAAATTCGGATCGCAGCGTGGGCGCGGGCATGAGCGGGGAATTGATGCGCCGGGATAAAGCTGGCCGCCGGCTGCATGGCGAGATTGTGCATGAATATCGCGGCTCGGCGGGACAAAGCTTCGGGGCATTTTTAGTGGAAGGCATGACGCTGCGTTTGCGTGGCGAAGCCAACGATTACGTGGGAAAGGGCCTGTCCGGAGGAACAATTTCGATATCGGCGGGCAGAGCTGCTTCGCGGCGCGGCGACGTGTTGGCGGGAAACACCGTGTTGTATGGCTCGACATCCGGGCAACTGTACGTTGCGGGACGCACGGGCGAACGGTTTGGAGTGCGTAACAGCGGCGCGCTCGCGGTAGTCGAGGGAGTCGGCCAGCATGGCTGCGAATATATGACCGGCGGCGTGGCGGTAATACTCGGCCCGCTGGGGGTAAATTTTGGCTCGGGCATGACCGGCGGATTGGCGTACGTTTTGCGTTCGGAAGTGGAAGATGTGCTGCATCGCGAGTTCGTCACGCTAGCGGAAATTGATGCCAGCGAAGGGAGTTCACTGCGGCGCGTGATTGAAGAACATATTTACTTTACTGGGAGTCCGCGCGCGGCGAAATTACTCTTGCACCCGGGCACTCTTCCGATGGTGCGAGTGCAGCCGGTTCATTTCCAGGGAACTATTGAAGCGACCTGGCGCCCGATGCTTGAGAAACTGAAAGACCGTGATATTTTGATGCCTGTCGCGCGTGAGACACACACTTCGCAAACGGCTTTGCAGGTATAAACGGCAGGTATAAACATTTGAAAGGGGCTACGCAACCGCTCGGGGATTTCATAAATCAGTTATAATCACCGCGAGCAACCGCTATGGATTTCGACCAACTCGCCACTTTCGTGTATGTCGCAAAATTAAAGAGTTTTTCACGCGCAGGGCAGAAAGTTTTTCGCTCGCAATCGGCGGTGAGCGCGCAAATTCGCCAACTGGAACAAGCCTACCGCGCCAAATTGTTGGATCGTTCCGCCAAGTCCGTGGAGTTAACGCCGGCGGGAGAAGTGTTATTCGAATACGCGGAGAGGCTGCTGCGCTTGCGCGACGAGTCGCTGCAGGGCGTGGCGGACCGCGGGAATGTGGTGCAGGGCACGGTTTTATTTGGCGCTAATGAAGCGACCTGCCTGTATCTGCTACCCGATATTTTCGCTGAATTTCAGCGCCGCTATCCGCTGGTGCATATCAGCATTTACCGCAATTTCAGCCACAAGATTTTGCAGCGCATCGAGGACGGCACGATCGATGTGGGCATCGTGACATTGCCGATCAAGGCGTTGAACACCAAAGTGCATCATATTTACCGCGACCGGCTGCGCTTCATGGTCAGCACGCGAAATCCGCTGGCCAACAGATCGAAAATTACATTGGAAGAAGTGGCGGCACAGCCATTGATTTTTCCGCGCACGGGATTTACGCGGCAGGTGCTGGACAAACTTTTCCGCCCGTATCGTTCGCGGCTGCACGTCACCATGGAACTGCCGAGTATCGGGATGATCAAGAGGTTTGTCGCGGCCGATGCGGGAGTTTCATTCATCAGCGAGAGTTTCGCCAGCGATCAAGTGAAGGCCGGGGAAGTGAAGCTGCTCAACGTAGAAGGCGTGGATCTGTGGCGGGAATTAGGGCTGGTTTACCGGCGCGACCGCAGCCTGCCACGCGCGGCGCAATCGCTCATTGCTATTATTCGCGAACATCGCAAACAGAATGAGTCCCCGGTGGCTATCGGAGCTTGAGGCTTCTGAGAGTAGTTTGAAGAATTCCTACGGCGTCACAGTCCTGCGGCATCGCACATTTATCCGACAACTTAATTTTTGTTGAACTCCAGGCTGGAGATTGCACGGCCAATTACGTTTTCCTGTATCTGGATTAAATCGCTGTCGGAGTAAGTCATTCCCAACACGGAAAAAATGTCTTCGCCGCGCGACACCACCAACAGAGTTCCGGACCAGTCGTGTTCGTCGGCGAGTCCGCGGTAATGAATCTCGACGGCTGGAAAGCCGCCGGCGACGGTCTTTCGTTGAGAGATGCGGCGGTAATTTCCATAGGTTTCGCGCAGGCGTTTTTCTACATCAGCGGCAGTCGCGTCCAGAGAACCTTTGGTTTTTTCAGTGCCCACCACCATCAGAGTTGATTCGTTTGCGGTGCCCATGGCCACGATGGCGTTAGGGATTTCTTTGCCTGCGTCGTCGAGTAATTTCCAGCTTGGGGGCTTATACATCTGGAAGCGATGGGTGTAATTGATATACGTGTTGCCTTGTAAAGTTTCGCGGTTGGTGGGAGGCTCGATTTCTTTTGGCTTGGCGGGCTCGCTTGTGGTTACCAACGTAGTGGCGGGCGGTTTGGCGGTGGCTTTGAGAGCGGGCGCATTCGCCATTGATTGAGTGCTGTTCGTTGTTTTTGTTGGCGGAACTATTGGTGTGGTTGGCCCACTGAAGGAAATCGTTTTTTTCTCAGGAACCGTTTCGGGCACTGGAGTGACAGGAGCCTTGGCTGCCGCGGGTTTCTCTGTGGCGGGAGGTTCAGCCTTTGCAGCGTTGTGACCTGCCGTGACATTGGGGACGATGGAAGCGATTTTGTCTTTTTCAACGAGAACATATCCAAAGTCGGTCTTCACTTTGAACATGTTGTCCTCGTAGGCCACGATCACGCCATAGAGCTTTTGCCCATCTTTTAGACGAATTTCATCCGCCTGCGCCGGCTTGGGGAACAAGGTTATCGCCAACATAGCGCTGCCCAGGAAGAACGAGCTGCGAGGAGCTGCCATGTCTCTGAGTATGCTGCCGACTGCAAAGTGGTGGCAACCTCTGAGCGAAAGATGTGTCTGCGGCGTTACATCCTCAGGAAGGGTGCATTGGGAGTTTGGGGTATTTCCCAGGACGCCCTAATATTCCGACCGTTTATGTGACGCGGAGCTTGGAGTAAGCTTATTTTGTGAGTCGGCAAACTCGAAAGCAGCTGAATTGGAAGGTGATGTTTCCAGCCGACGAAATCGAGAGGCATTCAATGTCCGAGACTAAGGAATCAAAAACTTTTGACACTGTGGATCACATCGCAGTCGCGGTCAGCGATGTGAAGGGCACAGTCGATTGGTATCTAAAGAATTTTAAATGCCAGGTGACCTATCAAGACGATAGCTGGGCATTGCTGGAATTCGCGAATATACGTGTCGCGTTTGTGCTGCCGCAACAGCATCCTCCGCATTTTGCGTTGCTGCGGGACCCTGCGCTCTTTGGTGAGCCGAAGACGCACCGCGACGGGACTCGCTCTGTTTATCTGAGCGATCCGTCCGGAAATTCCGTTGAAGTGCTGGCCCTGAAATAAACGCGCTGCGATTTGCTGCGCGGCAATTCCGTAGACAATTCCCCGGTGTAATCAGTGCGCGATTTATTTGTGCTGCGAAGTTTCGAGCAGATTGGCCGGGACTTCGCCGGTGGGGCGAATGCGGCGATTGGCCAGACCTACTCCAGCTAGTACGAGCGCGCCGCCGATGATCTGCGACGTGGATAGCGGCTCCGCGAGAATGATCGCGGCCAGAACGGCGGTGAGTGGCCCCTGCGACAACAAGCTGATCGAGGCTGCTGTGGCGGGCAGATGGCCCAAGGCGTACGTGAGCGCGAGGTAGCCGCCAAGTTGTGACACCAAGCCAAGGCCGAAGAGTGCAGCCCAGGAACGGCCGGGCGGAACCTTCAGCGAAATACCGAGCGCTACGTTAATGATGAAAAGAAATATCGCGCTGGAAATCATCGCGAGACGCAGAAAGACAAGCGTGCTGGTAGTGATCCGCACGCGTTCGGTCGCGAGCATGTACACCGCGAAGCACGCGGACGCTGCCAAGGCCATGGCGTCGCCCCAGCCGAGATTGAAGTGCCGCGACAGGTCGCCGGAAACGATGACCACGCATCCGGCGACAGCGAGAAATAATCCCAGCCAAAAATCGCGGCTGGGGCGTTGGCGAAAGATCAGCCAACTGAGCAGTCCAACGAAGACCGGAGTATTGTTGCCGAGCAAAGTGGCATTTGCCGCTGACGTGCGCAGGATAGAAGTGTTAAAAAATGCGAGATCGAGAGCGAAGAACATCCCGCCGATGGCGATGACCATCAGCGTTTTAGGGCTCACGCGCGGCGATTTGGTGCCGATCAACCACGTAGGAACAAGTAAGACTGCCGGAATGAGCATGCGATAGAATGCGGACGCTGGACCGGGGATGTCCGTCCAGCGCACAAAGATTGCTGACCATGCGATGCACAAAACGCCGGCGGCTAATGCGAGGTAAGGCCACGCGTTTGGCTCCTTGCGCGGCTCGGTCATGACCGTTTTGGACGCGGGCTAAAAATGTATGATTTTTTCAATCCACGAAGTATCGCATATGAGCGCGAGGCAGTTGGAGTTTTGGGTTGCTGGTGGAGCGAATACAATTGAGACAATTTGGATGGATGTTCTCGCCGCTTTCTATGTATACAGTTCAGGACGGATTCGATAAAACATGCATCGCAAAATAACGCGTCGCGATTTTCTGAACGGAGTGAGCGTGGGCGTCGGTGGTGCCGTCGCGAGCGCGACTGGAGTGTCTAAGGTATTCGGCGCTGAGACTTTGTTGGCTGCTGCTGCGTTGGATGAATTATCACCGCAAGACGCGCCAGGTTATTATCCGCCGGCAAAAATGGGCATGCGCGGGAATCATGATGGGACGTTTACGTTCGCGCACCTTTTGCGCGACGGGCAGTCCTGGAATGATCTCGGAAAATCGGCAGCGACCGGTGAAAGCTACGATCTGATAGTCGTCGGCGGCGGAATCAGCGGCCTCGCGGCGGCGTATTTTTATCGCCAGCGATTCGGGAAGAACGCACGCATTTTAATTCTGGACAACCACGATGATTTTGGCGGCCACGCCAAACGCAACGAATTTCAGGCCGGCGGCCGCATGGTACTTAGCTACGGTGGAACCCAGTCGATTGAGAGCCCTGGAAAATATAGCGACGTGGCGAAAGCCTTGATTCGGGACATCGGAGTGCGCGTCGAAAAATTCGAACGGGCTTACGACCAGAAGCTTTATTCGAAAATGGGGACCGCGGCGTTTTTTGATAAAGAGACTTTTGGCGAGGACCGACTGCTCACGGGAATGAACACCACGCCGTGGCCGGAATTTCTTGCTCGAGCCCCGCTGTCGGATGAAGTGCGCCGCGATATCGCGCGGGTTTATACGGAGAAAAAAGATTATCTGCCTGGCATGTCGCTGGAAGAGAAGACCGCGTTACTTACAAAAATCAGCTATGCAGAATACCTGACGAAGTATTGCAAGCTGACGCCGAAGGCCCTGCCATTTTTTCAGACCTTCCCGCATGACCTGTTTTGCATCGGGATTGAAGCGGTGCCGGCGATGGAGTGTTACAAAGGCGCCGATGACTATAACTCGTTCACCTATGCAGGATTCGATGGGCTTGGTTTCCCGGACTCGGAAAAAGAAGAACCGTACATTTATCATTTCCCGGACGGCAATGCATCGATCGCGAGACTGCTGGTGCGCGCGCTTATCCCATCCGCGATGCCGGGGAGTTCAATGGAAGACGTGGTCGCCGCGCGCGGGGTGTACAGCAAGCTAGACACCGCGGACTCGCTAGTGCGCATACGTTTGAACAGCACGGTTGTGCACGTGCGGAACGCTGCCAGCCAAGGTGCGATGCAAGAAGTGCCGCAGGACGTGCAGGTCGCTTACATGCGCGCCGGAAAGTTGCACACCGTCACCGGGAAGAACTGTGTGTTGGCTTGCTACAACGGAATGATTCCTTATATTTGTCCGGATATTCCCGCGGAACAAAGCAAAGCGTTGGCTTACCTGGTGAAAATGCCGCTGGTGTACACGCACGTGGCGTTGCGAAATTGGGAGCCCTTTGCAAAATTGAATGTGCACCACATCGTGGCGCCGAGCGGTTATCACACGTATACCGCGCTTGATTTTCCGGTGAGCTTGGGTGCGTACAAATTTCCCTCCAGCCCAGCGGAACCGGCCGTGCTTTTCATGTTGCGCACGCCGTGCAAACCCGGCCTGGACCAGCGGGAACAAAATCGCGCGGGGCGCAGGGAATTAATGGATACACCGTTCGCTACGTTTGAGAAAAATATCCGCGATCAATTGAATAGAATGCTGGGGCCGGCGGGCTTCGACGCGGCGCACGATATTGAAGGGATAACTGTGAATCGCTGGGCGCACGGCTATGCGTTCACTCCGAACCCGTTGTTCGATCCAGATTGGAAGGAAGAAGAAAAACCGTGGGTCATCGGGCGCAAGCGTGTAGGCCGCATCGCCATTGCAAATTCTGATGCGGGCGCTAGCGCGTACACCAATGTGGCCATTGATCAAGCGTGGCGCGCGGTTGGCGATTTGCATGAAGTGTAGCACGCCGCACTGAGGTCGGGGCACGTGTTCCGGGCCTCGTCGGGACGCCCAAAATGTCCATTCGGTTTTTCGCCGCGAATTATGATATCGTCTGTGCGTAGGCTCCCGAAGTCGGATTGCCTGAACTTCCTGGAACTCAAGTTGTAGCCCTTCCTCCACTGGTTCAGCCAATTTTCAGCCAAGTTGTGTAGTGCCGGGAAACGGCTGCGCGAATTCCTGCACTCATGGCGCTTCGAAGGGTACCGGGAGAATTACGATGAAAAGTTTATTTGTAGGGAATATGAGCTTTCAGACGACCGAAAGCGACCTGCGAACGTTGTTTGAGCCGTTCGGCCAGATCACACGAGTGCACATGGCCATGGATCGCGAAACGGGCCGTGCGCGCGGATTCGCGTTCATCGAAATGCCCAACGACGAGGAAGCAGCGAAAGCCATGGCGGGGCTGGATGGCAAGGAGCTGGGCGGCCGAAACCTGAAAGTCAACGAAGCGCGTCCCAAGGGCGAAGGCGGTCCGGTACGCAGCGGCCAGAAAAGCTTTAATAATGGTCCGAGCGCCGGTCGCGGACCGAACACTGGTCGTGGACCAAGCGGTGGCAGCGGCGGCGGCCGGGGCAAAGGCGGTGGCGGAGGACGCGACCGCTTCTCAAACGAAGACTATCGTGAATCTGTCCGGCAGCCGCGCGAACCGCGCTGGTAGCCTGCACGTTGCATGAGTAGATGGACGCCCGGCCCGGGCCGGTGCGCACTCTGTAGCGAGGAGAGAGAATGACAACGACATTTCAGAAACGGCAAAAAGAAATGAAGCGGATGGAAAAGCGCAAAATGAAGGAAGAAAAGCGCGTCCAACGCAAAATGGATAAGACCACTCCCAAGGAAACGGGAACGGATCCGGCCTTGGACCCCACCATCGATTGGAATCACTCCGACGATTACATGACGCAGGAGTAGCTGCGTTTAGCTGTGCATCGAGCCAACTCATCGAATAGTTGCTGCCTCCGATTTATGACCGGACGGCGGCGAATGAACGCTCAACTTTAATTCCTGATTGGCACAATTAAAAAATAATTAGAACGAAAGGCTAAGCCTTTTCTGCGGAGCTGTAGTGCTTCAACACTCCGTCAGCGACTACGCCGACGTATCGGCCTGCTCGAAGAAACTGCATGACTTTCGCGCCGTCCCGGGCCATTTTTGCCCAGCGGGATCTGGTTTGCGGATTTTGTTCCAGGCCGCGAAATTCGATGCCGTCCAGTTCGAAATCAATCTGAGCGAGGCGATTTTTGGAGGTTCGGCGAACGGAGAAGGTCGCTTCGCCAACAGAGACAATTTTCTTCTGTTCCACGAGCGCCTGACGCCACACCGAGAGAAATGCGTCATCGATAGCGGTGTCGGTTTCGGTTCCCGTCATGAACACGGCCTGCACTGCGGTACGACGGGGTTCGGTCTGTAGAAATAGCTTTGCGGGATAGGCGGTACTTTTCGATATCAGCGAGTGCAACGTCGCTGAAATCGTTATGCGCGCAGCCGACCGAAAGAGCTTAACGTCGTCTGAGACCGACCCACAGAGTAAATCGCTAATGCCATAGCGGCTAAACCGGCTAGGAGGGAAATAAGACTGGAGGGTTCCGGCGTCGATACGGGGTCGTCTCCGTCGTGATCGCCATCTCCGAGCGAAGTTACCGTGGCGGTGGCATCGTTAAAAATGAATAAGTTACCTGTATGCTGTGGTCCGTCGCAGTTTGTGCACTGGAATAAGGTTTCTAAACCGGCACGAGTGCCTGGCACAGGCAAAATACCATTGTCGTTTTCATGGTCATTTTCATCCAAGGCCCAGGAGGCAGCAGCGTCGCCAGCCAGGGGTATGTTAAAAATTTCATTTTTGGAGTTAAAAAGTTGAGTCTGGGTTAGTTGCAAGGTGGTTCCTGACGGCATAGCAGAAAGGTGTACCGGCGCGGTGCTGGGCATTGACAGGTCGAAATCGGACAGAACACCTGTAGTAGTGTCCCAAACGAAAGACACACTGATATCTTCGCCGGGCAATTGAATACCTAAATTGTCGCTAGTAATGACGACCGATAGAAACGAGTCCGCCTTCGCCAGCGCGGGGATAAGAAGCATTGCTACGATGAATGCCAAACGCCTTAGCATTTAAATATCCTTTTCTTTAAAGTTAACTACTCCCCCAGTAGTGGCCATGAAGCGTAACACCTTGCGGGCGTTGTTTGCTAATCAATACTTGAATCCCACATTTGCTGGCTTTACTTAAGAAACCGACTGACGTTTGCAACCGGCGTCACAGCTTTGGTCGACGACTATTTCGAATGACTGTTCCTGGCAGAAAATTTTCTCCCCCAGGCACACCCCAGCAATTCGGGGTGGAGCACTGATTTAGTTTGCCGGGAAAGTTACGGTAAGGACCTGGCCCCACAAATATGTCTCAAATTAAGTTGGTTTGCGCTTTTTACTGAAAGGACCGCCGCAGATTGTCAAGGCAGGGCCTTTAAAAGCGAAATGACCAATGCCAGAGCGGTGATTCCTGCGCCCAGCAATAATAGGGAGCCAGGTTCCGGTGTAGAAACTTCGGTCCATACGCCGGGGTTATCCGTTACATTAACTTGACCGAATCCGCCGTTGTGGTTATTTACATAATCAAGCCCAACGCCGGTGTCGGGGTTCCAAGAAGAGGACATATCTATTCCTGCGAGCCCTGAGAAGGGGGGCGGAGGGACGAACATAGATATAGACCAGCCCTTAAAAGGTGTTCCTGAGCAAGCAGCACAATTAAATAAGTTGAAGCTAGCATTTATGGTATTAAAGTTTGACAAGACCAACGGAGTTGGCCCGTTAAGTGCGCTAAAGCTCCAAGCCTCAACTTGGTCATTACTATTTAGGGTCACGGTGCCGGTCAAGGCCCCATCACCGCTTAGAAAACCGGGAGCGCTAAGCGCATTGCCCTGATACGTCCAAACACTATCTGCCTTCGCCAGCACGGGGACAAATAACACCGCTACCACCATTACTGCTATTGCGGCTAGACGCTTTGCCATCATTTCTCCTTTTCCTGAAACGGTGGTCGCGGGGCGATGAAACTTACACCAATCGGGCGTTGTTATCAATAACGTACCTTAAACGTAGATAGCAATAGGTAGAGATACTGAGAAGCGCTCCTGGACGTCGCGAACAGCACGCTAATGGCCAGAAGACATAACTGTAGAAGGGTCGCCTGCGAGGTTTTAAAGAGGTGTGGCTCCGGGGCGTGGACTCGAACCACGATAGCCAGATTCAAAGTCTGGAGTCCTACCAATTAGACGACCCCGGAGTAGCCGCAAGAAGTTTAGCAGAGGGCACCAGCCGTTAGAAGTGCGTGGTGACGATGTTGGGGGAAAAAATCGCATGATAATTTGCGATTCGGACGTGCCGTGCGATGGTGTTCGTTCACAATGATTGATGACGGTCGATGCGCGGCCGAGAAGATTCTGCTAAATTGATTAGGTTCGTTTCGCGACACGCATGTGGAGAGGTGTCCGAGCGGTTTAAGGAGCACGCTTGGAAAGCGTGTGTAGGAGAAATCCTACCGTGGGTTCGAATCCCACCCTCTCCGCCATTTCTTTACTGTACGGTCCGGAGAGATCCTTTACAGAACGTTCCGAAGACATAGCTTACACCCTTGGGCCAAAAGGGTTGTCTAAGGGCTGCAGAGTCTTTTCCTCAAGATCGATGTAACCGAGATCGTAGTCCAT